>Ga0182013_10000149_pt1 | contig 87824 bp, 66 predicted proteins | sample 612S2MmetaG_FD_120487 | JGI IMG/M metagenome (GOLD analysis project Ga0182013, IMG submission 120487) | Permafrost microbial communities from Stordalen Mire, Sweden - 612S2M metaG | ecosystem: Environmental > Terrestrial > Soil > Wetlands > Permafrost | place: Sweden: Stordalen | collected... | reverse complement strand
CTGCTCGGGCGTCAGCGCATTCCAAATCGCGTCACTTCGTAATTTGCTCATAATATCTATGGTGGTAAGAAAACGAGTCCGCGCTCACCCCGGTCCGGTGGCTTTCCGTTCTCCATTCTTACTTCCTAATTCTTCATTTATCATGGCCCCCATTTTGCCATGAAGGGCGGTCGAAATTGAAACCTACGGTAGGTTTGACATCTTTTTTATTATTGATGAATTTTTGTGAAAAAGGAGCGGTTCTATCACGCACGCGCATTGACGTAAACGGAACACTACTTTACGCTGCATCACTCATGGCGACGCGAAAGAAAAAACCCATTAGAAGAAGAAAATCCGCGAGTTATACGCTACGCGAGGGGCCAGTGGCGTACCATGTCAATGGAAACGAATCCGGCAATCATTCACCGGCAAAAAAGAAACCAAAACTTCTGGATTTGTTTTGTTGCGCTGGTGGAGTCGCAGTCGGATACAACCGGGCAGGATTTGAAGTTGTTGGAGTTGATATAAGCCCTCAACCTCATTTTCCCTTTGAATTCATTCAGGCGGACGCGCTAACGCTCGAGCCGGCATTTCTTAAATCGTTTGACGCCATTCATGCTTCGCCGCCCTGTCAGGCTTATTCTGATCTCGCGAAACGCAACGGGAACGCACACGAATGGCCGCGTCTGATTGAGCCAGTGCGTGAAATGCTCATAAAAACCGGAAAGCCATACGTAATTGAAAATGTTTCCGGTGCGCCGCTGCTTAATCCAACCGTGCTTTGCGGAACGATGTTTAAGGGGTTGCGCGTTTTGCGTCACCGCCTATTTGAGTCGAGTTTCTTGATTCTTGCACCGCCTCATGGGAAACATCCAAAGGTTCACACGTTCGACAAAAGGAAATCTCATTACGGAAAAACTGACGACAAGGTGGATTTTGTCCAAGTTACTGGCGGAGGCAACTGCACGATTGCAGCCGCCCGCGATGCGATGGGAATTGACTGGATGACCAAAGAGGAATTGAATGAAGCCATTCCACCAGCCTATACGCAATTTATCGGCAAGCAGTTAATGAAGCATCTGGACACCTTAAAAGAAGGCCATAAACAATGCGGAACCCAGGATCGAAAGAACGGATTCGCCAATTTCTCCTTAAAAACGTTGGCAAAATAGTCAGTTCAACTCAAATCCGCGATGCCATTGGCACCCATGTCACTGAATGGGCTAGACGCGTGCGCGAATTGCGCGAGGACGAACATTGGCCGATTTTGACGCATAATGACCGGGCGGATTTGAGTCCGGGTCAATACATTTTAACAGGGACCCCACCAGAGAAATCAGCAATCAAATTTTCACGACCCATTTCGGCCAAACTTCGGGCAGAAGTTCTTGACCGCAATGGTTTCACGTGCCAGATGTGCGGACTTTGTCCCGGTGATCTTGACCCAAACACAGGCCGGAAAGTTCGACTGCATATTGGCCATATCAAAGACAAAAGCCTTGGTGGAAAAGATGAGCTTTCAAATCTCCGTGCTCTTTGCTCAACGTGCAATCAGGGGGCAAAAAACATCACCAGCGAAAAGCCAACCGCAATTTGGTTACTTGGCCAAGTCAGGCGAGCTGGTCAAGATGAGCAAAAAGCGGTTTTTGCGTGGTTGCGTGCCAAGTTTGCCGAGCCTACGCGCAAATAGAAATTTAACCGTCCGCCCAAATGGCTGATACTTTGTCCAAAGTTCGGCGTTCGGAGGTGATGTCTAAGATCCGCTCGCATGGTAACAAGGAGACGGAAATCGCGCTGACGATAATCTTTCGCCGGTATAAAATCACTGGCTGGAGGCGCAATCAATTAGTTTTTGGTAAACCGGACTTCATATTCAAAAAGCACAATCTTGCGGTCTTTGTCGATGGCTGCTTTTGGCACGGTTGCCGCAGATGTTTCCGCGCTCCAAAGTCAAACCGGCAATTTTGGCGGCAAAAAATCGCTCGCAACCGAAAGCGGGACGTGCTGGTGACCCGTTTTTTGCGCACTCATGGTTGGAAAGTTCTCAGGATTTGGCAGTGTGACCTTCGCCTAGAAAGGCGAATCGTTAAGAGGCTGAAAATAGCTCTGCGTCGGCAATAAAATTAAACCTCAAACCTAAATGTTCCCGACAGCAATTACGAGGGCCAGCGTGAGGAGGTCTCTAAAATTGATATTATTTCTCATATGAATTGTAGTGGGTGACCCACCAAATCAATTCTCTAAAATGAAGAGGTGAGTTGCCATGCCGCAAGGCTACGGAAACCGGCCTCAATGGTCAAATCGTTCCGCCCGTTGCGTGGCGCGGATGCGCCGAATCCGTGTTTAATCCGTGACTAAACCTCGGCATCTTTCCCGCAAAAGAGTCAGGCACATTTCGAAGGGCGTCACCCGCTCCTCGGCGGCCAATTCTTGGACAGCGTCCAAAGTTTCAGCGTCCAGGTCAAATTCGAGATAGGTTTGGTTTCGGCTCCGCGGCAAGTTTGTGAGTGCGATGTCATTCATAATCACTTCCAAAAGCGTCCGCCGGGATCTGTTACAGGAATTCTTGCTGGTTCCTTTTTCTCTGCGACTCGGCGCCTCTGCGGTTAATAAATCTTATTTTGCCGCTTCCCAAATCGCTGCGGCTTCGCGGGACATGGCTTCTGACTCCAGCTTCCGGCCCTGGCCGACGAGGTCTTTGGCCAGGGTTTCGAGCCGCTCCGCCACGTTCGTGTTTTGGTTGCCGAACAATTTGCGGTCAATGGCCAGCGCCTCGCGGTCCACGGTTTCGGCTTCGGCAAATTTGCGCTGCGCGGCCAGCGTATTGCCCAGATTGCCGAGCGAAATCGCCACCGCCGGGTGTTCATTGCCCAAAAACTTGCGGTCCAAGGCGAGGGCCTCGCGATTCAACTTTTCCGCGTCAGAGAATTTGCCCTCGCTCACCAGCACGGTCGCCAGATTGTTCAACGAGATTGCCACCTGAGGATTTTCGTCGCCGGAAAGTTTCCGGCGAAGGGCCAGCGCCTCGAGATAAACGGTTTCCGCCTCGTCAAATTTTCCCTCGCTCCAAAGCACCGCGCCGAGGTTGCCCAGGGTTGTCAATTTCAGGCTGGGATGGTCGGGCAGCTTCCGGTCCAGCGCCAACGATTCGCGAAACAGCGCCTCCGCGTTGGTCAATTGCCCGCGCGCGCGCAGAACGAGGCCAAGGTTGTTGAGCGACGCGCTGACTTCAGGGTGCTCGTGGCCGAACCATTTTTCCCTCATCGCCAATGCCTCGCGGTCGGTGGCTTCCGCCGATTCCAGCTCACCCAATTGCAACTGCGCCTCGCCGAGTTGCTCCAGCGCGTGCGCGATGGCCGGGCTGGCTTCATCCGGGCGCGAGCGGCTGAGTCGCAGCGCCGCGAGCGCCATGTTTTCCATCTGTTTAAAATCGCCGAGTTCATGATAGGTCCCGGCGAGCGCACTGCGCAATTCCGCCTCGACTTCCGGCTGGCCCTTGAGGTCGCGGCTGAGGCGTTCGGCAGTCTGGTCCAAAATCTCCCGGAGCATCGCGGTATCGCGGCCCAACGCGGCGGAAGGCCCGACGCCTTTTAGCATGTCTTCCAGAAAGAGCGCGACCTCCCGGCTTTTCGCAGCCTCACTCAGCGCGAGTTTCCGGGTGATTTCCGCGTTTCGGAGGGCTTCCTTTTCCCGAAAGTACAACCAGGTGGAAACCACCAAGCCCATCACCAGCGCGGCCAGCACCGCGCTCGCCGCCGCAAAAGCGAATTGATGACGGCGAACGAACTTTTGAAAACGGTAGGCGTTGGTGGGCGGACGCGCGATGACCGGTTCATTTTCCAGATGCCGCCGCAAATCCGCGCCCAGGCCGGAAGCGGTTTCGTAACGGCGGGCGCGATCCTTTTCGAGGCACTTCATCACGATCCAATCCAGGTCGCCCTGCAACAGGCGCGGCAAGCGGGCGGGTTCGGTTTGGCGGCAACCGGCGACGGTGGATAATTCCGGCGGCGTCAGCTTCGTGAGCCGGGTCGAAGGCCGCGGCGGCTCAGTCTCGCGAATGAAGCGGAGGACTTCGTCCACGGCGCAACGATGCAATTCGGCGGCATCAAACGGAGTGAGGCCGGTCAGCAATTCGTAAAGCAAAACACCGAGCGAATAAACATCGCTGCGGGTGTCCACATCCGTTCCGCCCATGCCCGCTTGTTCCGGGCTCATGTAAGCGGGTGTGCCCAGGAATTGTTGCATGGCGGTGAACAGTGTGTCGGCAGTCAGGCGCTGCTCGGTGGATTTGGCGATGCCGAAATCAATGATCTTGGGCGCCGCCGGTTCCTGGTCGTCGCCGGTGACAAGGATATTCGAGGGCTTGAGATCGCGATGGATGATGCCCTTCTGGTGGGCATATTGAACGGTCTGGCAAACCTGGACAAATAATTCGAGGCGCTCGCGGGTGGAAAGTTTGTGGCGATCGCAGTAGTCGGTGATTTTCTCGCCGCGCACCAGTTCCATCACGAAGAATGGCCGGCCGGATTCGGTTGCGCCCGCGTCAAAGACCGCCGCGATGTTCGGATGGTCAAGCAACGCGAGCACTTGCCGCTCGGCCTCGAATCGCGTGACGACCTGAACGGTGTCCATGCCGGGTTTGAGAATCTTGAGCGCGACTTCGCGGCGAACGGGTTCTTCCTGCGCGGCGCGATAAACAATGCCGCAACCGCCCTCGCCCAGTTTTTCAATCAACTCGTAATGGCCCACGCGGTCGCCGGGTTTTAGCGATGGCGAATTGTCTGCGGCGGCCAGGCCGAGTTGCAAGAGGCAGCGCAGGCAATGGCCGCCGGGAATATCCGCCGCCAGCATCGCGCCGCAACTGGAGCATTTTCTGGTTTCGGGCATTGTTAGAATATCATTTAAATAGTTCTACGGCGGCGGGGCACCTTCCAGTGGATCGCAGAGCATTGCTCTGCGCGAAAACGCCGCCCACCACGCGGCTGGCTTTGCTTGGTGTCCTTGGCCGTGCGCAAGCACCTTTAGCGTGTCCCCTGCCGCAGACAGCCTAAAGGCTGAACACCAAACGAGAGTTTTCAAGTTCTCTATAATTCACGCGGACAAGGCCGAAAACAATTGCCGGATTTCTTCATCCACTTCCGCCGGGCCGGTGACGGTCTGGGCGATCTCCTGGCGCAGCAGTTGGCCAAACCGGCGTCGCAGGCGATGCAGCGCCACCCGCACCGCGCCTTCGCTCATGCCCAAAAGCGCCGCTGATTCCGCGTGCCAGCCCGGAGCCAGTTCGCCCGTAAGCGCCGGTTCCAATTGCGCGAACAGCGGCGCCTTTTTTTGCGCGGTATATTCCTCTTGGAGACGGGCAATGACCTCGGCCACCAGCGTCAACGCCCAGCGGCGGTCGAACAGTTTCTCGGGCGTGGCCGGCTCGACGGGTTCGTGACGATAGAGTTCCTCGGCGCCGGCTTCGTCCAGGGAAATGGTCTGGTGGCGTCCGCCGCGTTTCCACGATTGGCGTTTGTCCCATTCGTTGGCGAGGAAATTGGTCAGGGAGGCGAGCAGAAACGTGCGGAATTTTCCCTTGCTCGAATCCACTTTTTTCAATGTCTCCTGATCGAGCAAATGGGCGAAGAACGCCTGCGTCAAGTCCTCCGCCGCCTGCCGGTCGTGGCCGCGCCGACGGACGAACGCATAAATCGGATACCAGTAGCGGCGGCATAATTTCTCCATGGCGGCCGCCGAGCGCGGCAGATCGCCTTTGCCGGCTTCGAGCACCACGCTCCAGTTGGTGGTGGCAAAGGCGCTGGTCCTGCCCTGGGTGGGGCGGGGTTGTCTCGACGCGGATGATTTGTCCCCGGATCGGGCCATCGTTGGTGCCACTTCACCGCGCCAGCCCGGCGGTGTCAAATCCAATATCGCCCACGAACGTGCGCATCTCCACACTCTTCTGGGTAGGGATGGCGCGCTACGCCATCCGTGCCGCGTTCAGCAGCGGCGCAATTCTTCGGCTGGCGCGTATCCCGGCGCCATCGTTCCGTCGCCTGACGCTGCGCTCGGCGACGGGGAAATCGCAGCGCGATTTCCCTACCAAAATCAAGAACCGTGTCGAAATGCGCCCCCCGCGAACTCCGCCGCATTTTCATCATCGGGCGTTCGCCCAGTGTTTCCAATCGCGTCTGGTTTGGTCGAGCATGAGTTTGGTGGCGTCGTGCAGCCAGTCCTTTGCTTTGCGCCGCAAGTGCCGCTCGAGACTTGCGGGCTTGGCACTGCCGAGATGGATGTTCGCGGTTTCCCAGCCCATCGAGTAAAGCAGTTCTTGCTCGTCGCGAATTTTCGGCAGGCTCGCCAGGCGGATGCGAAAACAATCGGGCGACAAACGCCGGCTCAACCACGGTCCGCGCACGGCCACCAGCGGATCGGGACAGCGCACGGAAAGACGCAGGATGAGTTCGTATTGGGTCTGGCCCGCGTCCGCGCGGCCTTCGGCCCAGTGGCACGCGGAAAGCGTGAGCGCCTTGGCCTCGCGCGCGATTTGTCCGCCCAGCCATTCGCCGACGCCGGTGAACCGCTGCTTGCCGAGGCTGCCCAAACCCGCGACGCGATGCAGGAATTTCAACTGGATGGCGGAATCGGGCAACAATTCGCGGATGCCGCGCAGGGCGGTGGCGGGCACGGGGTGGCGGATAGGCGGATGACTGAACAGTTTAGTCCAGAATAATTCGGGGTGGTTCAATCGCGCGCGCGCCATGGTGCGCAAGGACGTGCTTTTGTCCACCAGCACGAGCGGCCTGCCGCCGGCGGCGAGACAATCCTGGTAACCGGCAAGGATGGACGAGGAAGCCCTCCGGTGTTGCAGGGCCATTTCTCCCGCTTCGATGGCGATGTTCGCGCTGACCGCGAGCCGAACGAGATCGTGGCTGAAAGGCAGCGGATAACATTCGTCAAAATCATTAATGCCCCAGACCAGCCGGCCATCCACGTCCCGCCAGGTGCCGAAATTCTCCACATGCAGATCGCCGACAGCCAGGACGACGGGGTCGTGGGCGAGTTCCCGGCAAACCTCCGGAAAGGTTTGCGCCCAGCGATAGTAGGTGGCGCGCAGAAAAGGAAAAAGTTCCGCGCGCATCTCGCGATGCTTGAGTTGCAGGTCTTCCCTGAGCAGCGGGGTCAACCGTGCCAGCCACGTTTCGTAACTCCTGGTCGCCTCGATGATGTTCATGGATTAGAAGCTGTAGTTTACGAATACGAGACTGAAGAAGCAAGGTAGCAGAAAAAACCCTTCCACTGCTCCTCAAAGTGAATGTAGGCGTAGCCAGAGGAAGCAGCCACGGTGAAGTTTGCCGCAGCGCTGGGATGGGATTGACCAGCCCTTGATTGAAGCAATTCGGACGACCGCGCTAACGTTCCTTACGGAACCAAGCCGCTGATGCCGTTGTTATAGAGTGTGGAGATCTCGTTCGTGGCGAGCGGCCGGTTATAGACTCGAATCACCCCAATATCGCCGTCCAAAATCAGAGGGAAGCCGTGATAACCGCCGATCACCAAGCTGTCGCTGCAGGACGCCGGATTCGCAAAGGCGCCGATGGTGGGTTGCAGAATGCCATTGGCGTAAATCGAAACTGACGTCGTGCTGGTGCGGACAAAAGTAAGCATGGTCCAAACAGTGGGCGAGGTGCAGGGATGGGCGGTGGCCACATACGTGCTGTTACCAGGCGAGTTCGCCGCGATTCCCGCCGAACCGATGGGGCTGATGCATACATACCAGCCGGTGCCGAGATAGGAACCATTGCCGATGACCACGGGTTGGGTTTCGATGACCAATGGGCGAACCCAAATATTGACGGTGAATAGATTGGTGGTGAAGTTAAAGAGCGTGTTGTTCTCAGTATCAAGTTCCGTGTTGGCCCCGTTGAAATGAACGGCCGCCTGCGGCATGCCGGCCGCGTTTGGCACCCAGGGAATTCCGCAACAGGAACTGACCGTCCCGGTGGTCCCGCCATGAATGGAACTGTCGCTCAGGTAAATCGGCGGGTTGGTCGGGCCAAAACCCTCGGTCATGCGGTAATAGAGCAATTCGGGAACGATGTCCGTGCTGGTGGCGGGGAGGGGAGGCATCATATACTCCAACTGCGTGGAGTAGGTGACCAAGCCCGGAAAAGCGGCGCTGACGGCGATTTGCAGAACTTCGCCGCCTGGCAAGATCACTTGATTGGTGGTTCCCAATCCTACCGCATGGCCCGGAGCCGCCCAATTCACTTGGATGCTATTGGCGGCCGCATTGCTGATGATCAAAGAGCCGGAATTAACGGCTCCCGCAACAACCTGGTTAATGTTTACAGTCCCGGTGGCGACATAAAGGGAGTAAGGGCCGGTCAGAGTATAGGTCGAACCATTGAAATCAGCTCTGGCAGAGACCGCGATTAAACCGATTATGCTAAGTAGAAATGCAAGGGATTTTTTTCTCATGCGTCACGCGTGATGTTGGGATAGGCACCAGCGTTGCGAATGTTCTGCCTATATTGCGCGGAAATGTCAATGATAAGTTTTTCAAATCCTGCATTTTTTTGCGCGTTCCGTACAAATCCCGAAAAATTCTCCGAGGTTGAAAAATGCCAACGCGCAATGTGGTAAGTCTGACTAATGCACCTTAGTTATTGATAAAAAATCATTTAAGCGTGAACACCTTCAGCTTGCGGTATCCTTGAGCATTGTCAATTAGCGGGACTTAAGTGATGCTTGAAAAGGCGCGAACGATTCTGGAAGAGGTACCAGACCAGGAAAACATTGAAGATCAGGATGGCCAGAACCAGCGGCGTAAAACGGTGGATTAATTCAAATACCTCGATGGGAATGAAGAATACCGACTCGCCGATGGACAGCCAGCCCGCCCAGGGAACCCGGAACATCAAGCCCACTCCTTCCACCAGCGCGAACAAACTATAGATCAGCGTGCCCTCCGCGATATGAACCATCCTGGCTTCGGTGAGGGAGTCCACCTTGGCGGCGATATCCACCCAGAATTGTTTCTCGGGATTTACCTTGAGATGGAAAGTATTATTAACCTGATGGAAGAGGTTTCTATATTCCTCGGGCAAATTATTATCGGAAATCATATAGGCGGCGAGAGCGAGCCCGGCGAAAAGCAATCCCTTCAGCAGCTTGGCCACAATGATCGCATAGAGCGTGGGCGCGCGCTTGATCTTGACCGTCGTTGTGGTGTCGCCAGACATCAGCGGATCTTCCCCAGGAGCAACGCCGGCAGGTCGGCAATCTTCACTCGCGTTTGTTGCATGGTGTCGCGCTCGCGCAAAGTCACGGTATCGAGGCATTCCGGTTTTTCGCCGAGCGTGTCGAAATCAATGGTCACGCAAAACGGCGTGCCGGCTTCGTCCTGGCGGCGATAGCGCCGGCCGATGGCGCCGGCTTCATCATAGAAAACCGTCAGGTGCGGGCGCAGGAGATCGCGGACTTCCCGCGCTTTTTTCACAAGCTCGGGTTTGTTCTTGAGCAGCGGAAAAACGCCCGCCTTGATCGGCGCGACGCGCGGATGGAATTTCATCACCACGCGGGTTTCGGACTTCCCTTTTTCATCAGTGACCTGCTCTTCGTGATACGCATTGGAAATCAGCGCCAGGATGAGCCGGTCCACGCCGGCCGACGGTTCGATGACATGCGGGATATACTGGCCTTTGGCGAGACCGTCCGCGTCCTCCGTCGCCTGCTTGCTGATTTGCTCGGGCGTTTCCTCGGGCTTTGCCGTCTTGGTCAGATACTTTTTGCGATTATCGTAATAACGCTTCCACAAATCTTTCTTCTTGGTTTCGTCAAGTTTGCCCCACGCGGCGCGCAATTCTTCATCGAACACGCCCATTGCCTTGCCGGAAAAGCGCTGGTGCTGGCTCAAATCAAAATCGCTGCGCGCGGCGATGCCTTCGAGTTCGTCGCCTTCAACAACACCGTTCGCGTCCACTTTGCTGAAAGGAAACTTGAACAATATATCCACGCAGGCGCGGGCGTAATGTGCCAATTCTTCCGGCGTTTGCCGATGAAATCCAAGCGTCTCGCGCGAAAGACCGATGCCTTCGTAAAAGCGCACGCGTTCCTCGACCCAATATTGATGCCACGCCTGCCAACCCCAGTTTAGCTGCGGCTCGCCCGGATGCCCGGTCTCGGGAACTGTGGCCACGCTGCCGCAGATGGCCTCGACGACTTCGTCCGGCTTGATGAAAAACTCGAGTTCCATCTGCTCGAATTCACGCGAGCGAAAAGTGTAATTGCGCGGCGTGACTTCATTGCGAAACGCCTTGCCGATCTGGCCGATGCCGAACGGCGGCATCTGCCGCGAGCTATCCAGCACGTTTTTGAACTGCGCGAAAATGGCTTGCGCGGTTTCCGGGCGGAGATAGGCCTTGCTGTCATCATTTACAACCGGTCCAAGATTCGTTTCCATCATCAGGTTAAAGGGTCGCGGAGGGCCAAGTACAGCCCCGGTATCTGGACTATAAATCGTTGTATTTTCCGTGCTTTCAGCTCGCTCTCCTTGCGGAATAGGAAATTGCATCAAACTTTTTGAATAATATGCCAATGCCACTTTTCGAGCAGATTCTGGAGGTTTTCCTTTAGGGATTAACACGGAAAAAGCGCGATCAATTTTAGTTTGATGTGCAATCGTGGGTCTTCCGCCAGTTTCCTTTAACTCCTGCACCCATGAATTATATTGAACACTGTCTTGAAGAGCGCCGGTGTAGTGATAAATAATTCCGCTTTGAGGTTCGACTTGGTCGGCTCGGTATCTTTTATTCGAAATAGGATCTTCCACCATCATATCCGCGAACGTATCTACGTGCCCTGACGCTCGCCAAATCTGCGGGTGCATGATGATGGTGGCTTCGAGGCCCACCACGTCGTCGCGGAAGCGGGTCATGGTGTTCCACCAGAGTTCCTTGACGTTGCGCTTGAGTTCCGCGCCGAGCGGGCCGTAATCCCAGAAACCGTTGATGCCGCCGTAAATCTCCGAGGATTGAAAAATGAAACCCTTGCGCTTGCACAGCGACACGATTTTTTCCATCAACTCGTTGACTTTAGGTTCGGCCATAGAAAGTGAAGCTTTCTTCAAGCGTCGGCGCATGTCAAGGCGTCTGGATTTTTGGCAGCGCCTTAAATGCGGTGGCACCGGCGACCCGGCTGTTCCACCCCTCCTCAAATTGACACCCTCCATGATTTTCCAAGCGGCGATTCATACCACAACCTGTAGTGGTGTGCTTCGCGTCAAACCACAATTGAATCGTCAAAGTGGTTTGACTCGGTTTGACTCACTTTGACCAAATACCGCGATGCGTGAATTACACGCAACGAGATTTTCGCCCATTTGGCGTCCTGGCCCAAGTTTTTCAAAGAACAACCTCCCTCTGCGTCACCATTAATATCAGGAGGGACGGGCTTTGGCAAACTCGGGTTTTGGGGACGATAATAAGAGAGTGGAGTCCCCCCGTTTTTGGTAGGGCTGGCGCGCTGCGCCTGCCCCGTCGCCGAGCGAAGCGTCAGGCGACGGAACCAAGCGCGTCAAAACGCCCTCCCTTCCGCCCTCGCGGACTCGGGCGGGGAAATCGCAGCGCGATTTCCGCTACCAAAATCAAGAACAGTGTCCAGGCGTACCCCTTTAAGTTGCGCGTTCGGATTCACGTTGACTTCCGCACGGGGTTCGGCGAACCATGTCCCACGCTTGCTTCCTCAAAGTTATGAAACTGAACCTGCCTTACATTGTTCCACTGCTCGCGCTCACGCTGGTCGCGCTGGGCTTCGCCGTCCAACCCGCCTGCGCCGCGGATGAACCGGGAAAAAACAAGGTGCTCATCATCAACGGGCCGAACCCGTTCCACGACCCGCCGCATACCACGCCCGTCCTGAAAGCCGCGCTCGAAGCCACCGGACTCTTCACCGTGGAAGTCGTCACCACGCCGGAACCGCAGGTCATAGACACTTTCAAACCTGATTTCGCGAAATACAAAGTCGTGGTACTGAATTATAACGGCGCGGAATGGGCCGACCCGACGCGGCGCGCGTTTGAAGAGTATATGACGAACGGCGGCGGACTGGTCAGCGTTCATTCATCGGATAATTGTTTCCCCGCCTGGACGGAATTCAACAAAATGACGGGCGTGGGCGGCTGGAACGGACGCACGGAAAAGACGGGTCCGATGTTGCGCTGGCGCGATGGCAAAGTGGTGCGGGACGCCGGTGGCCCCGGCCCGCGCGGCACGCACGGCTCCTATTTTTCCTGGGTGGTCGAGATTCGGGATTCCGAAAACCCCATCACCAAGGGCCTGCCGACGCGCTGGCGGCACGCGCCCGATGAACTTTATTCCATGCTCGCCGGTCCCGCTGAGAATGTCACCGTCCTCGCGACCGCCAATTCCGACACCACGCACGAAAATGAACCGGTCTTGATGACCATCACCTACGGCAAGGGCCGGGTCTTTCACACGACCATGGGCCACAATGTTCAATCCATGTCGGACGTTGGTTTCATCACCACCTTCACGCGCGGAACGGAATGGGCCGCGACAGGCAAGGTGACCATTCCCGTCCCGGCGGATTTTCCGACAGCGGACAAGGTGAGCGTCTGGAATCCACCAGCGAGTAATTAAGCAGGTTTTCGCTGCGGACGCGGAAAATTGCCACGAAAAAGCACACGAGGCACAAAAGAAGTTTGGGCAAGAGCTTCGAGCGGCATTCATGGCAACTCAGGAGAAAAATCACGATCCCATCATTTGCAAGATTATCGGTAAGTTGGCGCTTCCCACGCACCCCCTTATTCCCCCTGCTCCTCCACCCTCACCTCACCCCAACCCTCCCCCCCTCGGAGGGAGCGGAGAGGGAGAAGAAGGACGCCAGTTTACCACTCAGTTTTTTTGCGCCTTCTGTGCTTTTTTGTGGCCAACAAATCCGATTTTCACGACACAACTTCCCTGCGCAAGTTCTGCGCAGCGCGGGCCGCTTCTGAGCAACTTCTGCGCGGCTGCGGGTTATTTATTTGATGGAAAACCTTCTTTTGTTGGCAAAATGCGGCTTTGTCCGGTTGGCATGCTAGTTGCCTCATGCCAATGACATCAATTGTCGGGAGACGCATGTATTGCGCCTCAGTTTTTAGTGCAACCAACAACAAAAAGTAAAATACTATGACCAAAATGAAGAACCTATTGCTCGCGGCCGCTTGTGTGACCGCGTTGACCCTCAGCACCGGAAAAGTCGCAGCCCAGGGTGGCGGCGGTGGCGGTGGCGGGCGGGGTGGCAACTTCGATCCCGCGCAGATGAAGGAACGCGCCCTCACGAATATCAAGGAACAGATGGGCGTGACGGACGATGCCGAATGGAAGGTGCTCGAAACCGCCATTGGCAAGGTGATGGACGCCCGGATGGAAGCCGGCGCCGGCACCATGGGCGGCATGCGCAACATGATGCGCCGCCGGAACACGGACACGAATAATGCCGACCAGGCCGCACCGCCCCAAGGCGGCCGCAACCGCGGCGGTTTCGGCGCCCCGAGCGCGGAATCCGAGGACTTGCAAAAGGCGATTGATTCCAAGGCTTCCGCCGATGAAATCAAAGCGAAGCTCGCCAAATTGCGCGACGCCAACGCGGCCAAGGAAGCCAAGCTGACCGCCGCGCAGGAAGACTTGAAAAAGTTGCTCACCTCGCGCCAGGAAGCGATCGCGGTTTTGGACGGCTTGCTTAAGTAAGTCGCCGAAGAGTAAACTGTCAGAATGTTGACGATACGACCATGAGCCAGACTGAAAAAGCAGAACCGCCTCTGAAAGAGTTGTTCGACCGGATGGTCGAGGCGCGGCAATTATCGTCAACCGACGCGGTGACCCTGGCGCGGCTATGCCGGCCAGGCGCCGCGGCGCCGGTGCAAACGGAGGACGACGTCCTCCGCTGGCTGGCCAAAGAATACGCCGTCACTTTCACCACGCTGGATGATATCGAGCCGGACCGCGAGTTGCTCTCGCTGTTTCCCGCGCGCGTGCTGCTCAAGGAGGAGTTGCTCCCGCTCAAGCGCGTGAACGGCAGTGTGGAAGTCGCCACCAGCCGGCTGTTTGCCACGCAGGGTCTGGACACGCTCAAAACGCTGACCGGCCTGAAAATCAAGCCGATCCTCGCCCCGAGCGAGGCGATCCAGCGCGAGATGAAAAAGCATCTCGGCGTCGGCGCGGACACCATCGGCACGCTGGAAGAAGACGCGCCCTTGCAAGTGGTGGATGAGGACCGCGACGAAAGCAACCTGGACGATGCCGCCGAGGATGCCTCGATCATCCGCTTCGTGAACCAGGTGTTGTCGGATGCCGTGGAATTACGCGCGTCGGATATTCATCTGGAACCGTTCGAGGATGAATTTCGCATTCGTTACCGCATTGACGGTGTGTTGCAGGAAGTCCCGGTGCCCGCGCAACTCAAGCGCTTCCAGCCGGCCATTGTTTCGCGCGTGAAAATTCTCAGCCATTTGAACATCGCCGAGAAACGCCTGCCGCAGGACGGCCGCATCAAAATCCGCCTGAGCAACAACGAGGTGGACATTCGCGTGTCGGTGATTCCGATGCTGCACGGCGAGGCGGTCGTGCTGCGTTTGCTGCGCCAGAACACCAAGACCGCCGAGCTGGGGATGGGCCAGTTGGGCATGGACGCGCGCGAGCTGGCGAGTTTCAAACGGGTCATCCAATTGCCGCACGGAATTATTCTGGTGACGGGACCCACCGGCAGCGGCAAGACCACCACGCTTTACATTGCGCTCAGCGCGATCAACGACAGCGAAACCAAGATCATTACGATCGAGGACCCCATCGAATATCAGTTGAAAGGCGTGAATCAAATTGGCGTGAATGAAAAATCCGGGCTGACCTTCGCGCGCGGATTGCGTTCCATTTTGCGCCATGATCCGGATGTTGTGCTGATCGGGGAAATTCGGGATACGGAAACGGCGCAGATCGCCGTGCAAGCCTCGCTGACGGGGCATCTGGTGTTCTCGACGCTGCACACCAACGACGCGCCCGGCGCGGTGACGCGCCTCGTGGACATGAAAGTGGAACCTTATCTGGTGGCGTCATCGCTCGAAGCCGTGCTGGCCCAGCGTCTGGTGCGCGTGCTGTGCAAGGAATGCAAGGTCGAGGACCATTCGCAAACCACCGTGGCGATCAAGGAGCACCTGGGCTTTCCGCGGGAATTGAAAGTGTACAAAGCCGTCGGCTGCCGCGAGTGCCGCAACACCGGCTACCACGGACGGCACGGGATTTTTGAGTGGATGGACATGAACGCGGAAATTCAGGAGAAGATTTTGAAGAATTGTTCGAGCGGCGAAATCCGGCAGGTCGCCCTGCGCCACGGACTCCGCTCGTTGAGCGATGACGGCTGGCGTCTCGTGCGCCAGGGCATCACGACGCCGGAAGAAGTCATGCGCGCCACCAAGGACCAGACCATGGGCGTCACGCGGGAAGAGGAAAAACCGGCGGAGGAAGAAGAAACTTTAACCGATAAACAGCATGGCCTTGTTTCAGTATAAAGCGCTCCAACTCGACGGCAAAACCGCCGTGGGCGAACTCGAAGCCGGCGGCCGGCAGGAGGCGTTCCGCCAGATGGAGGAACGCGGCCTCAAGCCGATCACCCTCGCGGAAAAAGCCGGCGCGAAACCCGCCAAGAACGGCTCGCCCGCTTCCGGCGCAACGCCCGAGACGGCTCCCAAGTCTTTGAGCTTTCAATCTGGCAAGGTCACGCAGCGGATGCTGGAGAATTTCACGCGGCTGCTTTCCAGCCTGCTGGCGGCGGGTGTTCCCTTGAGCCGCGCCTTGGTGATTCTTTGCAAGGAAGCCGCCTCGCCGGCGGCTGCCGCCAAATGGAAAGAAGTCCACAACTCCGTGATTGACGGCATTTCGCTCGCTGACGCCATGTCGCGTTCGCCGGAGACTTTCCCGCGCGTTTATGTGGCCATGGTGGAAGCGGGGGAGACGGGCGGATTTCTGGATGTGGTGCTGGCGCAAATCGCGGATTTCCAGGCGCGCGAAAAAGACCTAAAGTCCAAAGTCACCACAGCGATGATTTATCCGGCGATTCTGGCTTGTGTAACCGTGTTGGTGGTGGTGGTCCTCATGGTCTTTTTCGTGCCGAGCCTTCAAGGGATTTTCGCGGGCTTTGGCACCACGCTGCCACTGGTGACGCGAATCATTATCGCCGCCAGCCACGCCATGATTCATTACGGCCTCTGGATGCTGGTCGGATTGGTCATCGGAATTTTTCTGATTCGCGGCTGGATGACCTCGGAAAAGGGGCGCCGGACCTGGGAGGGAATGATTCTGCGCATGCCAGTCGTCGGGCCTTTGATGGCCCAATTTGCCATGGCGCGATTCTGCCGGATGCTGGGCACGCTGCTCGGCGCGGGTGTGCCGTTGGTGCAGTCGCTCAATGTGGCCAGAAAATCCATCGGCAATCAAATCCTCGTGGATGCGGTTTCGAACGCCATTGAACGCGTGAAGGAAGGCGGTCAACTGGGCAAAAGCCTGGCCGAATGCCGTAATCTTTTTGGCGGGGCTGTCATTGAGATGATCGCCGTGGCCGAAGAAAGCGGCCGGCTGGACCATGAATTGTGCCGTATCGCCCTCGTCACCGAAAGCGATCTGGACCGGCAACTCAAGACGGCTGTGTCCGTCGTCGAGCCGATGATTCTCGTCTTTGCGGCCTGCGTGGTCGGAACGATTTTCATCGGCATGCTGGTGCCCATATTGTCACTGTCCACAAGTATCAAATGATCCATTAACCAATTGAAATATGAAAATAAATACTAACCCTTCTTGCCGGAGTCAAAGGCCTGGCGTGTCCGCATTCACCTTGATCGAACTGATGCTGGTGCTGGTCATTCTCGGCATTCTGGCCGCAATTGTGGTGCCAAAATTCGGCGGTGTCAGTGCCAATGCTCGCAACAAAGCCGCCGCCACGCAGATCAGCACCTTCGCCACCTCCATAGATATGTTTGAAGTGGACAACGGTCGTTATCCCAAAACGCTGAACGACTTGATGATTCAGCCGCGCGACACGCCGAGTTGGCATCAATATATGGAATCCATTCCGCTGGACCCGTGGCAGCATCCGTATATTTATACTTTCCCGGGCAAACACCGGCCCAATTCCTACGACCTCATGTCCATGGGACCCGATGGCAAAATAGGAGGCGATGATGACATTGTTAACTGGGCAGCAAATAAATAATCCAACGTGGTTGAAGCAAATCGTATTATGGCTGCCATACGCTCTTTTTTTGACGCTGGTTGTTTTTTGCGCTTTGGCGACTTTCGTCTTTCAGATAAGTGGGCCTCCTTCTCGCAGCGCATTGAACCATGTAGCCCAGACGCAGATGAATTGCTTCGCGACTGCCTTGGATATGTTCAAAGTGGATGTCGGACATTTTCCGAACGATGCGAACGGCTTAAACGATCTGGTCGTGAGGCCGAAGCGTGTCGGCAACTGGGAACAATATATGGCGTCAATCCCACTGGATCCATGGCAGCATCCTTACATTTACCAGTTTCCCGGCAAACGCAACACGAACACCTTCGATCTTTCATCGGCCGGCCCTGATGGCCGGCCAGGAACGGATGATGACATTATTTACCAACCAACGGAAAAGTAATAAGCCGAACCAGTGCCAGGCCTTCACACTCCTCGAGTTGGTGCTGGTAATGGTGTTGCTTACCGTGGTCATGTCACTGGTCGTGCCTTCGTTGAAGAAATTTTTCAGCGGCCGGATGCTGGACTCGGAAGTGCGTCAATTTGTGGCGTTGACCCATTACGCCCAGAGCCGCGCGGTATCGGATGGCGTGCCGATGGTGGTGTGGGTTGACCCGCGCGCGGGCACGTACGGAGTCGAGCAGGAATCGGGCTACACCGATGGCGACACCAAGGCAGTCTATTATGCTTTGGATCCGGCGTTGAAGATGAATGTGGCCGCCACGGGCTTGAAACCGCCGGGTCCGGGCAAGCGCTCCGGGCTGCATTTTTCGCCGGATGGAAATATCATCACCGCGAGCAGCGTCGGCGGTGTTTCCTTTCAGGAAGGCAACCTGCGGCCAGTCTGGATCAAGCCGTCAGCCAACGGGTTGAGCTATGAAGTTCAAAACTAAAATGCCCATCGTGCCAATGTCCGCCGCCAATTCCATCGGCTTTACGCTGATAGAATTGCTGGTGGCGCTCGCGCTCATCGCGGTCATTGTGCCGGTAATTTATCATGCGCTGAGCATTGCGACGCTGGCGGGCGAGGTATCGCACCGCAAGGCCCTGGCCGCCCGCATTGGGGAAAGCGTGTTGAACGAGGCCATTGTGAATGGCCAGACGCAAGCGGCGACGAGCGGCAGCGAGACGGCAGGCGGGTTGCCATTCCGCTGGACGCTCAAGGACGAGCCCTGGCAACAACTCGGCAATCTCCAGTTTTCCAGCAATCCTAACTCCGTGAACCAGGGAGTGGTCAGCCAGAGCATCATTCACCAGTTTTCCGTGGATGTGACTTATGCGGCGCAAGGCCGGGATTACTTGGTTCACCTGAGCACGCTGGTCAACATTTCCGTCCAATGAACCCGGCGTTGAAACAAATTAATGTTGGAATGACGCGGGTGGCCAATTCGGCAACCTCGAAGAGGTTGTGGAACAAAGCCCAAGGTTGCCGCAAAGCGGCTACCTTGGGTAACGGCATCAAAAAAATTCATCAACCTCGAAGAGGTTGTGGCCGGGAGAACGTTCCGCAGGGCCACAACCTCTTCGAGGTTGAGAATTCTGCGCGCCGGGTTACCCAAGGTAGCCCGAAGGACGGGCTACCTTGGGCTTTGATTCACAACCTCGTTGAGGTTGAAGAGACTTCGGCATCCAACGGAGCATTCAATTCGCAGATGGTTTTCCTTTTGGAAAGAGGCTCTTCAACACGCAACACGCAACCCGCAACACGCCACGGTTTCACGCTGATCGAAATGCTCATCGCCGTCGCGCTTTCCGCGATGGTCCTTGCCCTCGTCAGCACGGTCTTCTTTAACGCGATGCGGCTGCGGACCGGGGCCAGTGAAATCGCCGCCGAGACTTTGCCGGTGGATCACGCGGTGGACATCATGAAGCACGATTTACAGTGCATTGTTCCCGCCGGTGTGCTGGCCGGCCCGATGGGCAGTGACGCCGTCGGCATCGGCATGAGCGCGCCGATCATCCTGGAGATTTTTACCGGCAATGCCGCCCTGAACACGGACACGCCCTGGGGCGACGTGCAAAAAATTGATTATTCACTCCAGACGCCGACGAATCGGAACGTGGTCGCCGGCATGAGCCTCATGCGCGGCGTCACGCGCAATCTGCTGCCCAGCGGCACCGTCGCGCCCGACCAGCAAACCCTGCTCGACGGCGTGCAAAACCTGAAATTCACCTATTACGACGGCACCAACTGGAACGACACCTGGACCACCACGCTTTCAAATATTCCCATCGCCATCCGGGTTACCATTGATTTCGCGACGAGCCGTTCTGATACGCGCGTCAAGTCGCCCGTGAAATTCCTGGTGCCCATCGTAACCTGGGCGAACACCAATTCCATAACCAATCAAGTGAGCAACTGACGGATGAAACCGCTGCGACATAATGCCAAGTCCGCTTCCCGGGGAGCGCACGCGCCGGTCGAAGCCGCGCACCGCCTCCGGTTTTTCTCCCTCGCCCACGACGAAGGAGTGGGAGAGGGTTGGGGAGAGGGTCATTGTTTTTCAAATAACAGATGCGGACGCGAATCAAAAACGCCTCCTCTCCCCAGCCCTCTCCTCCATTCCATGGAGGAGAGGGAGTCCGATCTCCGCAAATTTGGGGGTATTACCCGGCTACGCCTGCGCGCTCCTTCGCGTGAAGCCTCCGTGCTCATCGTGGTGCTGTGGATTTTGTTCGGGCTGATCAGCATCACGCTGTATTTCGCGCATTCGATGACGTTTGAATTGCGCGCCTCGGACAACCGGCTGGCCGGGATTGAAGCCGAACAGGCGATTGAAGGCGCGCGCCGCTATATCACGTGCGTGCTCTCCAATGTCAACGAAACGGGGGTCCTGCCCGATCCGCTCACCTATCTCAACGAAGCCGTGCCGGTGGGCAACGCCAGATACTGGCTGATCGGACGGGACAACGACACGAACAATTCTCCCACCGCGCCGCCTTTCGGCCTGACGGACGAGGCCGCGAAACTGAATCTCAACCGGGCCACCAGCAACATGCTCATCTGTCTGCCGCGCATGACGCCGGACCTCGTGGCCAACATTCTTGCCTGGCGCAGCACGAACACGACCGCCCTTTCCGGCGGCGCGGAATCGGACACTTACATGCGAATGAACCCGCCGTATCTTTGCAAGAACGCGCCTTTCGAAACCGTGGATGAACTGCGGTTGGTCTATGAAATGGACATGGACACGCTCTACGGCGAAGATGCGAACTTGAACAATATTCTGGATCCCAACGAGAACGACGGGAATTTGACGCCGCCGAACGACAATCAGGACGGAAAGTTGGATCCCGGCTTGCTGGAATACGTGACCGTTTACACCCAGGAAGCCGCCACCACGACCAATGGCGCCCAGCGCTTCAATATCACCACGTATTCGTCCACGACGAAGGCGACGCTTCAGGGCATCATGACCACCAACGGCATCACCTCGGCCCGGGCCTCGCAAATACTGGCCGCCGCGGATGCGGCGGTTTTGCGGACTCCGTTCACGAGCACGCTGCAATTTTTCTACACCACGGGCATGACGACGACGGAATTCATGCAGATTGAGAAAAGCATCCGGGGCGCGTCGTTGGTGGGGTTGGTGAATGTCAACACCGCCGGCCAGGTGGTGCTGTCGTGCCTGCCGGGGTTGACGAACGGGCAGGCAGGGCAATTGGTAACTTACCGCGAATCGAACACGAACACCCTCATGCTGAACCAGTCCGTCATCTGGATCACGCAGGTGCTGCAACAGACCGACGTCCTCGCCGCCGCGCCGTATATCACCGGGTTCGGCTACCAGTACATGGCGGACGTGGCGGCGGTGGGACACAATGGCCGGGGTTATCGCCGGACGCGGTTTATTTTTGACACGAGCCAGGGCACGCCAATAATCCTTCACCGGCAGGACCTCAGCCAGTTGGGCTGGGCGCTGGGCAAAGACGCGCGCACCAAATGGCTGCTGGCAAAACAAACACCATGATTTCATTTTTTAAACCGAAACACGCGTCCTCCATCCTCGGGTTGAGCCTGGATGGCAACCGGCTCGAAGCGGTCGCGGTGCGCCGTGGCGGCGACTCGCTGCATGTCCTCCAAACACTGTCCGTCCCGCTGGCGCTCTCGCCGTTGAGCGGCGACCCGGAACTCGTGGGGCGCGAGATACGCAATCACCTCGACCAGGCGGGCATCCGCGAGCGGCGTTGCGCGGTCTGCCTGCCGTTGAACTGGGTGCTGACGGTGCAAACGAAATTGCCGGATCTTCCGGAGGCCGATCTGGCGAGCTTTTTGCAAATCGAGGCCGAGCGCGGTTTTCCCTCCGGCTACGAGCATTTGTATATCGCCGATTCCCGCGTGCGCGGGGCCGGCGGCGAGCAATATGCGACCTTGATGGGCATTCCGCGCAACCATCTGACCACGCTGGAGCAGGCTTTGAAAGCGGCGCAACTCAAGCCGCTGACTTTTTCGCTCGGCATCTCCGCCCTGGCGACGGCTGGCGCGCGGGATTCGCGCGCCGGCAGCCTGACGCTGGCGCTGGCGAGTCATGGGATTGATTTGCAGGTGAGCGCCGGCGGAGGCATCGCGGCGTTGCGCTCGCTGGACGCGGCGGTGGAAACGGAAGGGGCGCAGAAACGGATTGACGCGGACCTCGTGGCGCGGGAAATCCGCATCACGCTGGGACAGTTGCCGCCGACGGTCGGGAAGGAAGTGACGACCGCGCGGATTTTTGGGCGCGGCGAAATGGCGCGGCAATTTTTGACGGACATTGCGCGGCGCACCGAGTCAACCGGTCTCAAGGTGGAGTTGATGGAACGGGTTTCCGACGCGCCGCTCAATCCGCCGCCGCCGGCGGAGATGGCGCTTTCGCCGGCGCTGGCGCTGGCGGCGGATTATCTGCGGTCGGCAACGCCCGGGCCGGAATTTCTGCCGCCCAAGGTGCGTCCGTGGCAGCAGATGCTGAACACAAAATTTTCGTCGAAGAAACTGGTTTGGGCGGGCGGCGCCGCGGCTGCGGTGATCCTGATCATTCTCGGCGCTTTCCTGGTCCAGCAATTTCAGATTTCGCGGCTGAACGCGCATTGGAAACGAATCGAACCGAAAGTGACGGAGTTGGATTCCGCCCTCGGCCAGACCCGGCGGTTCCACGCGTACTATGACCGCACGTTCCCCGGGCTGAAGATTTTGCGCGCGTTGACACAGGCGTTTCCTGACGAAGGCGCCGTCTCCTCGGCGAAAACCCTGGAAATCCGTGATCTTTCAACGGTGACGTGTTCGGGCACCGCGCGCGACAATCAGGCGTATATCAATCTGCTCGACAAATTGCGGACGAACTCGGAGGTGTCGGATTTGAAGACGGAAATGGTGCGCGGGCAGTCGCCGGTGCAATTCACGTTTAACTTTCAATGGGAAGGAGCACAAGCCGGTGGAAATTAAAAATCGCCAGAAAGTATTGATGATTGTCGCCGGCGCGGGCCTGCTGCTGTTGCTGGGCGACAGCTTCGTATTCGAGCCGCTCACCCAGAGTTGGAAAGCACGGTCCGAACGGATTGAGAAACTACGTCAAGACGTGTCCTCCGGTGAATCCAAGATCAAGAGCGAGCGGGCCATCCGCGGACACTGGGCCCAAATGCGGACCAACGCCCTGCCTGCCGATGCTTCGCTGGCGGAAGCGCAATTGCAAAAGGCCTTCGCCCGCTGGGAACGCGCCAGCGGCGTCACGCGCGTTTCGCTCAAGCCCCAGTGGAAACAGCCGGAGGATGATTACATGACGCTGGAATGCCGGGCGGATTACACCGGGGACATGGACCGGCTGCTGCAATTTCTTTACCAGGTGGAAAAAGACCCGATGGGTTTGAAGGTGGACAATGTGGAAATTACGACTAAAGATGACAGCGGACGCCAGCTCGCCCTTGGCCTGCAAATCAGCGGCCTGCAACTGGGCACCAACCAACCACCCCAACAACCATGAAGCGAAGCCTCATCATTTCGATTTTGACTCTGGCTGGCATGATGGCCGCGGGCCGGCTGGCGCGCGGCCAGGAAACGAATAGCGACTCCGGGCTGGATTACAAGTCGTTTCAAGTTATTTCCCGGCACAATATTTTTGATCCCGCCCGGCGCGGCGACCGGCCTTCCCGGCCGTATGTTGCTCCCACTCCGAGGGCAAGGGTTGAATCATTCACGCTGGTGGGCACGATGAGTTATGAGCAGGGGCAGTACGCGTTTTTCGACAGCAGCAGTTCTCAATATCGCAAAACGCTCAAGCCGTCGGACACCATCGCCGGATATAAGATTCTTCAGATCACCACCGATTACATCCAACTCGCCGCGTCGAGCAATCAGACCATTAATCTCCCGGTCGGCACCCGCATGCGGCGGCAGGAGGGCGGACCGTGGATGGTGTCCGGGAGCACCGAAGGGTACGCCGACTCTCCCGCAGCGCGAATTTCCCTGCCGGTATTGACCAGCAACTCATCCGACACGCCCGAAGCGCCGCCCAGCGCCTCGGAAGCCGACGCTTTAAAACGACTCATGCTGAAACGCCTCCAAGAAAAATAAAATTATGAATCCAATCATCCTGATACTTGGCCTGGCGGCCGTTTTGTTCGCCGCCACGATGAAACTCGCGGCCCAACCCGCCGATACAAACGCTCCCGCGCCCATGCCCGTGCCCGTGGTCGGCACCAACGATGCACCCAACCCGCCCCCGGGCGATCAACCCCCCGCGCCCCTGCCGCCGGATGGAATACCGCAGCCAGTTATGCCGGACCAGATCACGAACGACAACTCATCCGCCCCGCTGCCGGTTGTGGACACGAATGTCGTCGCGCTGGTGCCGCCCGGCGTTAAGGGCTTGCGGATGAATTTCAAGAATGCGCCCATCGAGGCGGTGTTGAGGTATATGAGCGCCGCCGCCGGGTTCATCATTAATGCCAAGGTTGACTTGAGCGGCAAGGTGACCGTATGGAGCGAGCAGCCGCTGACGAGCGAGGAAGCGGTGACGCTGCTGCGGCAGATTTTGGGCGATAACGGTTACACGGTATCGCAGGATGGGCGCACCTTGACGATCATGAACCCGAGGGACGCCAGGATCAGCGGTGACACGAGGGTGGGATTTGGCCCGGATCCGGACAAGGTTTCCAAGACCCAGGAGATTATCACCCAAATCATCCCCGTGAAGACCTTGAACGCCGTGCAGCTCGTCAAGGACCTCCAGCCATTGCTCACTTCCGACACCATCTTGAATGCGGATGAATCCGCCAACTCACTCGTCATGACCAGCACGCAATCGAGCGTCCACCACATCATGGAAATTGTGAAGGCGCTGGACGGCGTCACTTCCAGCAGCGCGGTCATCTGCGTTTTCCCGCTCAAATATGCGGACGCCAAGTCGCTGGCGACGCTTATCACGACGCTGTTTCCCAGCGCCAATAGCACGACTGGCACTGGCGCCGCAGGCGGCGGTTTTAATTTTGGCCGGTTTCGCGGGGCTGGCGGCGGTGGTTTCAATCCCTTTGGCGGCGGCGGCGCGGACGCCAGCGATGAGAGCAAGGGCCACACGCCTACGGCGAAAGTTTCCGCCGTGTCAGACGATCACAGCAACTCGCTCATCGTGAGCGTGCCGGATTCATTGTACGACACCATTTCCAACATGGTAAATCAACTGGATACGCCAGTGGAAGAGACGACAGAAGCGCATGTATTCCATCTCAAGAATGCCGACCCGGGAGAAATGGCGGACCTCATTTCAAATCTGTTTCCGGATGACACCGGTTCCTCGGACGCAAGCCGAACGCCGACGCGTTTTGGTTTTCCCGGCATGGGCGCCGGTCAAGGGAACACTGCCGGCGGCGCAACCAGCGACCGCATGAAAAAAATGGCCCGGGTGACTGCCGTGGCGGACCGGCGCACCGCCTCGCTGGTGGTAACGGCGGGGAAGGACGTGATGCCGATCATCACGAACCTGGTGGCGGAGTTGGACGCGCGCAACGACCGGAAAGTGCAGCCGTACACTATTTCACTCCAAAATGCCGATCCCGAGGCGGTGCAAACCATCCTGCAGCAGTTGTTCACATCGTCGGCCAATGGCCGAAGTGGCGCCAGCAGCGCCGCAAATACCACCCCGGCCACGCCGCTCGAAGACCGCAGCAAGGCGCTGTTGCAACAGCAGAATTCCACGTCTTCCTCGAGTGCCTTCGGCGGCCAGACGAGCGGCAGCGGAGGCCGCGCTAATTAACCCGGCGGCGCGACGATATAAAAAAGAAAGTGATGAAAATTATGATTCCAAGAATTTTAAAACCTGACTGGCGGCTGGCGATTTTGGGCCTCTGGCTTGCGGGCAGCCTGGCGGTTGAGGCGCAGCAGCGCACCACGACCGGTGGCGGTGGTAATTTCGGCGGCGGCGGCGGCAATACTGGCGGCGGGTCACGCACCGGCAGTTCCTCCAGCAGCTCGGGAAATTCGTCGGTGGATTATCCCAACGCCACGCAACCCGGCAATGCGACCTTTGGCATTGACCCGGACACGCATAGCCTGGTCATCATGACGGATCCGGCGACCTACTCTCAAATCAGCACGGTGGTGTCGAATCTGGATCGCCCGAAGCCGCAGGTATTGATCAAGGTGGTGTTCCTCGAAGTGCAGTATGACGACGCGCTGGATTTCGGCGTGGAAGGCTCTTACTCGCACAATCCGAGCCCCTCCACCATTAATTCATCGGTGGCCTCCGACAACTTCGGTCTTTCGTCGCTCGGCAACGTGGGCCAGCAAATCGGACAAACCACCATGCCCACAGGCACCGGGTTGTATTCGATCATGGCCAACGATTATCAGGCCACGGTACGGGCGATTGCCTCGGCGGAAAAAGTGGAGGTCATCTCGCGCCCCTCCATCATGGTGCGCAACAACCAGCCGGCGACGATCACGGTGGGGCAATCGGTTCCGCTGGTGACCAGCTCGACGGTGAACGCGCTGACCGGCAGTCCGACGAGCACCATTGCCTATCAGAACGTCGGCATCATTTTGCAGGTGACGCCGTTCATTTCCTCGGACGGGCTGGTCGAGATGATTGTGTCCCCGCAGATTTCCAGTTTGTCGAGCCAGACCGTGTCCATTTCCTCGAACACCGCCGCGCCGGTGATTGATTTGCGCTCGGCCAGCACCGTGGTGGTGACGCCGGACGGACAGACCGTCATCATCGGCGGTTTGATGGAAAAGGACAAAACGGTGATTGACAGCAAAATTCCCCTGCTGGGCGATATTCCGCTCCTGGGCAATCTCTTTTCGCACAAACAGAAAGCGGTGACGAAGAAAGAATTGATGATTTTCCTGACGCCGCATGTGGTGAGCATGCCCGGGCAAATCGCCAGCCTGAGCCATGCCGAGGAAAGGAGCGCGGAAATGTCGCGCAAGGCTTTTGGCGAGCATGAATTGGACAAGTTTTTCGACCGGTTGCCGACGAAACCGCATCCGGTCTGGAACACGCCGGGGAGTGGCAAGAATTAGGGGACGTGAGCGGAGCGCGCGCATCCGGCTCCGCTCCGTTTTCGGTGGCGCTGGCGCGCTGTACCCTGCTTTGCCCGGTGTCCACGCTTTAGCGTGTCCCCGGCGGTGGACAGCCTGAAGGCTGGACACCGAACTGGGCTTTGAAACAGGCGCCGTGGCCGTCGTGACGCGGATACGCGCGCGCTATACGGGCCGGAAGTTGGTCTTGAACCGGCGGGACATCTCGGCGAGATTTGATTAAGTTACAACAACCCGGCGCGGGACCGCAATTGGTCGCAAACAGATAAATTATGATCACTCGGCGCAGTTGGTTTGTGTATGGCATGCTGCTGGCCATCTGGCTGGTTTTAATTAGCTGGCAGGCGGCGGAGCATGTGCGGTCAAGAAAAGCCGCGCGCGCGGGACTGCGCCAGCGCGCGGAAGGGATTTCCAAAACGCTGGCCTTGACCATGCGTTCGACTTCCCGGGGTCCGTTCGCTTCCAAGGAACGCGTGGAAGCGTGGCTCAATGGATTGGTCGAGCAAGGCGAAGTCATTTCCATCAAACTGTTCAACATCGAAGGCGAGGACCTGGCTTCCGCCGGCACTCCCATTGAACTGCCCAAGGAAGAGCTTCCGGCCAATGGTTATTGGGATGAAAAAGCCGAGACGGTGACTTTGATGAACCTGGTGGACCTGGGCACGAATATCATCCATGAATTTTCTTTCAACCGACCGCCACCCAGGCCGGAAACCAACGACCCGTCCGCCACGAACATGGCTCCGCCGATGGAGCCGGGCGGTCCTCCGTTCCAGCCGCCCGGCACTAATGGGCCGGATGACACCAATGTCATGCGCCGCAATTTTCCGGGTCGTCCAAGGTTCACGCCGGAGGAATTCAAGGCCCTCCAGCGGAAGGAAAGCACGCACGGTTTCATCATGGTGATGTCCGCGCAGACGCTGGATGCCAGCGTGCAACGCGACCTCTGGCTGCGGGCCTTTATCGGTTTGCTCGCCACGCTGTCGGTGGCGGGTTACGGGCTGGCCTGGAGCAGCGCGGCGAAGACTTCGGATTTGCAATTCCGCCTGGTGCGGGCGAGCGAATTGAATTCGCATTTGAAGGAAATGAATCTCGCCGCCGCCGGCCTGGCGCATGAAACGCGCAACCCGCTCAACATCGTCCGCGGCCTGGCGCAAATGATTTCCAAACAGGACGACGCCTCGCCGGAAATCAAGATCAAGTCGCGCGAGATCGTCGAGGAGACCGACCGCGTGGCGGCCCAGTTGAATGAATTCATCAATTATTCGCGCCCGCGCGAGGTGCGCCGCGCCGCCACGCGGGTGAGTTCCGTGGTGGCGGAGGTGGTGCGCGCCCTGAATTACGACATCGAGGAGAAAAAAGTGGTGGTGCAAAATCTGGCCGAGGAACTGGTGGTCGAGGCGGATGAGCAAATGCTGCGGCAGTCGCTCTTCAATTTGGTTCTGAACGCAATCCAGGCGGTGCCGGAGAAGGGTGAAATTCAGATACGCACCGCCCGGCTGGGCGGCGCGGAGGCGTCCATTGAGATTGCGGACAACGGGCCGGGAGTGGCGCCGGAAAATCGCAGTGAGATTTTCAAGCCGTATTTCACAACGAATGAGGAAGGCACCGGGCTGGGGCTGGCGGTGGTCCAGCAAATCGTGCTCGCGCACGGCTGGGAAATCGAATGCCTGCCGAACCCGCCCCACGGCGCGAACTTCCGCATCACGCACGTCAAGCTGAGCGTGAAGAAATGAGCGATGCCGCCCGAAGCTCCCAAGACCCCGCCGGCGACGCCCCGCATCCTGATAGTTGACGATGATCCGGGCCAGAGGAGCCTGCTGAATTCGTTTCTCACCAGCCAGGGTCTCAAAACGGTGGTCGTGGATTCGGGCGAACGGGCGTTGGAGGTTTTGCGCAACGAGGACGTGCAGATGATGATTTCCGATGTGCGGATGCCGGGGATTTCCGGGTTGGAGACGTTGCGGCTGGCGCGCAAGGAGCACGCGCGGCTGCCGATTTTGCTGGTCACGGCTTTCACCGCGGTGCGGGACGCGGTGGATGCCATCCGCGATGGCGCGGTGGATTACCTGGCCAAACCCATTGACCTCGATCAACTGCTCGCCGCCGTGAAGCAGGCGACGGGCCTGGCGCGGAACACGCCGCTGAAATTCAACGAGAACCGCCAGTTGCCGCCGCAGGTGGTCGCGCAAAGCCCGTTGATGCAGGCGATTTTCCGGGACATCTCGCTGATCGCGCCTTCGGAGACGCGGGTGTTGATCACCGGCGAAAGCGGCGTGGGGAAGGAAATCGTGGCGGAGGTGCTCCACTTGTGGAGTCCGCGCGCGGCGGGGCCGCTGGTCAAAGTCAATTGCGCGGCCATTCCCGAGACGCTGCTGGAGAGCGAATTGTTCGGCCACGAGAAGGGTTCGTTCACGGGAGCGTACGCGCAGCGCATCGGGCGTTTCGAGACGGCGAACGGCGGGACGATTTTTCTGGATGAAATTGCCGAGATGACGCCGCATCTCCAGGCGAAACTGCTGCGCGTGGTGCAGGATGGGCGCTTCCAACGCATCGGCTCAAACACGGAAATCCGGGTGAACGCGCGCGTTCTGGCGGCGACGAACCGGAACCTGGATGAGGAAGTGAAGCGGGGCCGGTTTCGCGAAGACTTGTATTACCGGCTGAACGTGGTGGAGCTGAACATTCCGCCGTTGCGTGAGCGGCGCGAGGACATTCTGCCGCTGGCCACGGGGATCATCGCGGAACTGACCAAAGGCCGGGCGCGGATTTCATCCTCGGTGGCGGAATCGCTGGAACGATATTCGTGGCCAGGCAATGTTCGCGAATTGCGGAATGCGCTGGAGCGGGCGGTGCTGCTGTCCGGCGGGGAATTGATTTTGCCGGAGCATTTGCCGGCGCGGGTGAGGTCGGCGGCCGGCCCGCCGGCCGCGGGCGAACGCGCGCCGACGGACGCGCGGCGATTGGAGGAAATCGAAAGAAACGCGGTGCTTGAGGCGCTGAAAAAAAACGAATTCAACCGCACGGAAACCGCCAAAGCTCTGGGTATCAGCCGGCGGGCGTTGCTTTATAAATTGCAGCGATTGCGGGAACAGGGTTTTGAGGTGGATCCGAAACCGGCTGCGGGCAGTGGGCAATGATGAGAGTGGGATGCTTCGAGCAGAGGCGATACGGGATTCAAGATGCGGGATGCGGGATGCGGGATAAGAAAGGCCATCGTGTATCCTGCATCTTGAATCGCGAAACTTCCGTTTTGCGTTCTCTGCGCCTCTGCGCGAGAATGATTTTACGGAGTAACCGCCCGGTAGAAGCGCTGCGGGGCGTTCGTGATGCTGTCGGTGAAACTGATTTTGCCGGAGGCACCGGAATTATTGGTCGCTATATCCGTCCAGGTGACCAGGTTGGGGGAGGCTTGAATGCGATAGGTCAATTCCGGGACCGTGGAGCCGGAAAGTTGCGCGGCAGCGTTGATGGAGAGAATGAAGTAGGGAGCGTTGACATATTCGTAAGCGCCAATATCCGGGCGCGGGCCGTTGGGACGGGGAACGCCGCGTTGATCGAATGCCGGAGCGCTGTCATCATAGATGGCGTCAATCGCGGGACTTCCGGCCAGCAAGGCAATGGTCTCAGTGAACCCGCCATTGGAACTGAGGGTCGCCAGTTTTGGGTCGAGATAATTGTGGCTGTTGGAGGTGGCAAAAGCGGGAGTGGCATCCGAGCTGATATTATTTCCCTGGTCGGTGATGGCGGCGCCATAGACATTGGCCGCGCCGTTGGGATACACGAGAATGGAATTTCTGAGATTGAGCGTGACGGCGACGGCGTCCAGGTTTGCCCCGTAGCCGGTTCCGGCAGCGCCGGTGGACCCGTTGCGAAGCTGACCGGTGGCGCCGGCGCCGCCAGTACCGCCGCGGGCAATCCCCCCGTCAAAAGTGCAATTCGTCACGTTGACCACGCCATTGTTGTAAATACCACCGCCGGAAGCCGCGCCGCCGGTCCCGCCATTGCCGCCGATACCACTCGCCCCGGAATAAGGTGGCGCAATGCCGCCTGCGCCGCCGGTTCCGCCAGCCGCTGCGTTCTGATAGAATGTGGAATTGATGATGTTGTTCGTCCCCTGATTGAATATCGCGCCGCCTTGAGCCGCGCCGCCTGGCAAACCATTATTGCCGACATTGCCATCAAATGAACCGCCAGCCTGCTGGGTATCACCGCCGGTGGCGGAGTTACTATTAAAAGTGCACGCCAGTATCGTCGCGGAAGCGCCGGAAGAATTGAAGAGCGCGGCGCCCAGGCCCAATGCACCCACGCCTCCGATGCCGCCGCCCCGCGTGCCGCTGGGACTGGTGCCGCCGTTGCCGCCGACGGCGGTGTTCCCGGTGAAGGTGCAATTGCTCAGGAGCACATTCCCAAGATTGTAAATCGCTCCGCCAAGACCAGTGCCGCCGCTGCCGCCGTTGCCGCCCTGATAGCCGCCGTTCGGTGGCGCAATGCTGCCAGCGCCACCATTGCCGCCCGTGGCGCTGTTATCAAGGAAGGAGCAATCAACAAAGACGTCGTTGCCTTGATTGTAAATCGCGCCACCAGAGCCATTGCCGCCTGGGGAGCCGGGATTGCCGATGTTCCCGCTGAAGAAATTGGTGGCGCCGTTTGCGCCCGCCGCGCCGAGACTTTTGCCACCTGAAATCGTGATGTTCGTGGCGGAAAACGAAACCCCCGAGTGAACCACGAAAACACCGGACGTGCCGCCCCCGCTGAAAATAACCTTGTAACCCGTGGCATCCAGAATGGTGTTGTTGGTAATTTGAAAAGGGCTGGTAGGCGCAATCGTCTTGTTGGCGGAAAAAGTTATCAAACCGCCGCCGGCGAGGGTGTTTTCAAACGGCACGGCGAGGCGGTTGATGAGATTGTTTCCCGCTGGCGTGCCCAGGCCGGTGCAAAGATCGTAACCCACCACGGCGAAGAACCGGTTGGAGCTGCCGCTGTTGGTGTTGTTGCCGATGGTGATGTCGTGAAACGCATTGGAGTAATTCGTGCTTTTGGCGAGGGCATAGAGGGACGGATTGAAAAAGCCGACCGCCGACGCATTCTGCTGATTGACCAATGCGGCAAAACCCGCCCACAGCGGCGCGGCGGCGCTGGTGCCGGAAACCGAATTCGTCCGGCCGTTGTCAGCAATGGAAAGAATATTCGTGGCGACCATCGCGACATCCGGGACGTTGCGCAAAGTGGGCGAGCCTTGGTTGGTAATCGTGCCGAAGCCAACTTGCCAGGTCGGGATGGGATTAGTCGGGCTGATGCCGCCGCCACTATCAGGCCAGGTAGTTTCCGAAACCCATGAGCCGCCGGGGCCGCTCGTCGTCAGGCTGGTGCCGCCAACGATGGTGATGTAAGGATCATCGGCGGACTGCTGGTTGGTGCCCTGATAATAAGCGCCGTTATCGCCCGAGGCCTGAAAAAACGATTGTCCCTGCGACTGGAATTGCTGGTACGTACTTTGGGCCATCAGATTGTCGCCGATGTTCCACGAAGAACTGAGTTGGCTGGCCAGATTATCGGTGGCCATGCGGTTCAAAATGTCTATGGGAAAACCGCCGGGATTATTGGTTTCCTCATAGACAATCACCCCGGCCAAACCGGGCGCCATGGCAATCACCATCTCAATGTCCAGCGCGACCTCATCGTTGTTCCGGCCTGGAAAGCCGCTGAAATTATCCAACAAAACATTGCTCAACGGCACATTGGGCAATCCGGCCAGGCTTTCATAATTCGTGATGTCACTGACATAATAACCGTCCAGTTCCAGAAGGCCGACGCGTTGCCCCGCGCCGGTAAGCGCGGTGCCGGGAACATAAGCCTCTCGGAAATCCTCGCCAAGATAGCTGCCGTTGGTTCCCGAACCGAGGGAAGGCGTCGCCCGATTAGCCTGTTCAATTGGAATGGAACGCAGGCTGGCGGGATGCGGGATGAAATAATTGTCCAGTCCAATCACATCGAGGACCGGAACCTCCACGTCGAGCGATGGCGCGGCGTCGGGCGCGAAAAACGTGCGCGGCTCTGTGGGATGCTGATAAACGCGCAGGTTCACATGAAAAGCTTTTTCGATGTTGGCGACCGAACCGCTGACATCCAATAGCGCGCGGTTGGGATGCGTGCCAGTGACCGTCAACCCCTGTGATTGCACGAAAGCGGTCAGGGCCGCGTAATCCGCCGCGCTGGGCCCGAACTTTTCCGCAAATTGTTCCGGGGTCAGATAATGATGATAATTGGCACTGGCGGGATCGTAGATGGCTTGCAACAGGTTCGAGAGCGCGGCTTGATTCCGCAAAGGCAGACCAATGGCCAATTTGAGCCGGTTGAAACTTTCGAGCCTGCCGAGGGGTTCGGTGTTCTTAACGGCCGCCGGCAAATGGCCTGGGAGTGTTTGCCGGGGAGCGGCCCAAACTGGCGTGGTCAAAAGGAGGCTCAGGGAAATAATCGCCGCAAAAGAACACAAAGAGCGCAAAGACGGAAGGAGTTTCTTTCGCGTTCCTTGCGTTCTCCCGTGCCAAGCTCTTCGCCAGAAAAAAAAACAGTCATGTGTTTCTAAACGGAATCGTTTTCCCCCGGTTTCAGGCTGAAAATGCGCGCTCACGGTTTGATTGCCTTTCACACAACTAAGTCACCCATAGTGTGACATAAATTGGCCCGGTAACAATCTAAATGACCCGTATTTTCGTGAATTTTTAACGACTTTTTTACGCGTTTGCCCGCGGTTTTGATTACCCAAATGGAGGGACTGGATGAAGGTTGTGGCATGAAGACGATGAGTATGAGAAGCAACCGGACGGCGGCCTGGTTCGTGGACCCGGCCAATAAGTCAGAACCCGGCGTGTGGAGAATCGGCGCCGCCTGCGTCGAGGCGGCGCGAAACGGAATCGAGCGCTGGCGAAACCGGCTTGTGGCCACGGAATTATTGCCGAAACCCAAACTGCCTGCCGAACTGATGCGAAAACCAATGGTGCTGACGCCGGTTGATTTTTCTCCGAATTCACTCGAAGCGGTGAAAACGGCCATCAAGCTGGCGCAGGAAACGGGCGGGCAGTTGGTGCTGCTTCACGCGGTGCATCTCAACCTGATCCCTTACGGCCCGGCCAATCCCGCGTGGTTGACTGAGGCGCTCTGCCAGGAGGCGACGGAAAAGGCCGAGCCATTGATGCGCCTCGCGCAAGCCGCGGGCGTGAAGGCATTCTGCGCGGTGGAAGCCGGGGCGCAATCCAAGGTGATTTTGAAAGCGGCGAAACAATGGCGCGCGGATTTGATCGTGCTGTCAGCCCGGCCGCGGAACTGGCTCGGCCGACTGTTCCGGCCCCGGACTGTGGAAAAAGTGGTTCGCGCTGCGGCGTGCCCCGTGATGGTCTTGAGCATGGACCGGCGGAAGAACTAGAGTCCCTTCCTGAGTTCCTGATTTCCTAATTTATTTTTTCACCAAAAAATCGAACAAACCGCATCCGGTTGCGTCCAACATTTGTGGTGATTTCAAAGTGAAATGCCGATGAACGACATGGCCTATATTCTGACTGCCTTCTGGCGGGTGCTTGAGGCGAACCCGGGGCGGTTGGTGCCGGTTCTGGCCTATGCCTGCGCGATTACCCTGGTCATCGCGGTCGTCACCGACGCGCTGATCCGGCGACAACCGGCGCGGGGAAAAAGCCGGGACGAAAAGCGGGATTCTATTCTCCGATGATTTTTACGAGCGCGCGTTTGCGGCGGCATCCGTCGAACTCACCGTAAAAAATCTGTTCCCAGGGACCGAAATCCAGTTTGCCCTTCGTGATGGCCACCACCACTTCGCGGCCCATGATCTGGCGTTTCAAATGGGCGTCGGCGTTGTCCTCGCCGGTGCGGTTGTGGTGGTATTGGGACGTGGGGGCGTGCGGGGCGAGCTTTTCCAACCAGACTTCGTAATCGTGGAGCAGGCCGGATTCAGCGTCGTTGATGAACACGGAGGCGGTGATGTGCATCGCGTTCACAAGGCAAAGACCCTCCTGCACGCCACTTTTGCGAACCAGTTCCTCGACCGTATTCGTGATATTCACAAATCCCCGGCGCTGGGGAACTTCAAACCACAAATGTTCGGTAAGCGACTTCATGCCGCCAAGGGATAACAGAACAGTAACAATCTGAGAATTGGAATTTGGCCGGCGATGCGTAGATCAGGCCAGCTCCACTTTCAGCTTGCGGCCCAAGGCCAGCGCAGCCCGCTCCAGCAGTTGAAGTGAAACAGTGGAATCATCCTTGGAAAAAAGACGGTTTAATGTGTTGCGGTCGGTTTTCATGCGGGTGGCCAGCTTCGCGCGGGTGATGCGCCGGCGTTTCATCTCTTGGTCGAGTTGCCAGATCACCACACGCTGTAGCGCAGTGGCTTCACATTCGGCCAAGAGACCCTCCTCCTTCAAAAACTCATCCAACTCAGAACCAAGGTGTCTTTTGTTCATGGGTTTATTATGGCATCCGCAGACGCTTTTTCGCCAGTTCCAAATCGCCGGCTGGTGCTTTCCGGGATTTCTTAATGAAGCCGTGGAGTAAAACCATGCGGCCATCTCCGGCGGTAAAGAGGACGCGGGCGATGCGATTGGGCTGGCGTGACCGAATCTCCCATAATTCATCGTCGAGTTTGCGAACCAATGGCATGCCCAAGGGCCAGCCAAATTGGACGGTTTTCATCTGTTCACCAATAATTTGACGGTCTTCGCGCGGCAACGATTTTAACCCATCGCGGACAGGCTCACGTCCCGATTCAGATCGAAAAAATACGACCGACAAAATTGGCTTTTGACCCTCCATGAATAGGGAGAAATCCCATTTACTCCGTGCTCACCGGCTTGTTCTCTCCATCCAACGCCGCGATGACCGCGTGCCACGAAAGGATGGCGCATTTGACGCGCGCGGGAAACTTATGCACACCGCCAAAGACGGCCAGTTTGCCGACGGCGGCGGCATCACCTTTTCCGGTCGTGATCAGTTCGCGGACGTTTTCAAAGAGCGCCTTGACTTCGGCCTTGGTTTTGCCCTTGGCGGCGCTGGTCAGAAGCGACGCGGAGGCCTTGGAAATGCAGCAGCCGGAGCCCTGGAAACTGATGTCCCGGATCGTGTCGCCATCCATTTTCAGGAACACGGTGTAATTGTCTCCGCAAAGCGGGTTGTAGCCTTCACCCTTGCGGTTCGCGCCTTCGAGCGCGTGGAAATTACGCGGGGCCTTGCAATGGTCCAAAATCACCTCCTGATACAACTCGTCCAGTTCGTCATTCATGGCGATTTAGCGTAATGCAGAAAGTTGTTTTTTGCCACAGAGGCCCAGAGAAAGCAGGGCAAAAAATTGCCGCAAAGGAACACAAACCGAAATATCATTCTTCTCTCTGCGTTTTTTGCGTTCTTCGGCGGCCATTTCTGTCTTATTTGCGCGCCGCGAGCAAATGATTTTGCTCGAGCCGGTCCCAGACGATCTTGTCCATTTCCTCCCGCACCGGCGCGTAGCGGATGCGGTCAATGATTTCTCCGGCGAACGCGTGGATCAACATCCGCCGCGCCGTTTCCAGCCCAATGCCTCGCGCGCGCAAATAGAAAATGGATTCGTCGTTCAACTGGCCGATGGTCGCGCCATGCGTGCATTTCACATCGTCGGCGTAAATCTCCAACTGCGGCTTCGTGTCAATCGTGGCGTCATCCGAGAGCAGCAGATTTTTGTTCGTCTGTTTGGCGTCGGTCTTTTGCGCGTCGGGCCGCACCAGGATGCGGCCGTGGAAAACCCCCTTTGAATGGCCGTCGAGAATTCCGTTGTAATATTCGTGGCTGTTGCAATGCGGTTTGGCGTGTTCCACGATCATGTGATGGTCCGCAAGCTGTTCCTCGCGCGTCAGGTAGAGGCCGTTCAAAACGCATTCCACGCCCTCGGCGGCGAGGTGGGTGCGGATGTCGTTGCGCGAAAGTTTGGAGCCGGTGGCGATGGAATGCGCGATGAAATTGCAATTGCGTCCGAGGTGCGCGTAAATGGCCGCAAGATGAAATGCCGCCGGGCTTTCGTCCTGGAATTTGCAATGTTCAACGACCGCGTTCTCACCGATCACCAACTCGTCCACCGCGTTGGTGAAATACGCGTCGCTCGTCGCGCCCACATAACTCTCGATCACCGTCAACTTGCCGCCCGGCTCCGCGATGATCAAATTGCGCGGGTGCGTGGTCGCGCCAGCCTCCGGCGCAGTCGAGACGAACAGCAAATGTACTGGTTCGGCCACGGTCTGGCCGGTGGGCACGAAAATGAACGCGCCATCGTGAAAGAACGCCGTGTTCAACTCGGTGAACGCGTTGTCGCCGCCCTGCGCAAGACGCGCGAGATGTTTTTCGATGAGCGTCGAATCCGTTTTCAGCGCGGCGGCGAGGCTGCCGATTTTGATGCCGCCGGCTTGCGGCAAAATGTTCGACAACTCGGGCGAAAAATAACCGTCAACAAAGACCAACCGGCTGGCCTTGAGGCTGGTGAAGGAATATTGGTCGAGCGCGGCGGGGTTGAGGGTTCCCCGTGATTTTTCCGACACCGGCCGGAAGGGCAGTTTGGAGATGGGCGAGACATTGGTAAACCGCCAATCCTCATCCTGCGTGGTGGGAAAGCCGAGTTCCGCGAAGCGCGACATGGCCGCCTTGCGCATCGGGAACAGCCACGAGGGATGTTTCGCCTCGAGATTGGACTGCTCGAATTTTTCCCAATACGAATCGGTCTCGCGGATGCTGTGATTCTGGATGCCCTGCGTCATAGTAAAATACTGTTCTCAAAAATTGCATTTGCGCGATGTCCATGATTCAGCGTTTTCCCACGCGGAACAGCCTGAAGGCTGGACACCGAGCAAAGGTTATCATTCCATGCCCCGGCCGCCAAAGCAAGCGGCGTCTCGCGGGAGTGGGGTGTTGTGCGCATCCCGACACTGATCTTGATTTTGGCAGGGAAATCGCGCTGCGATTTCCCCGTCGCCGAGCGGAGCGTCAGGCGACGGAACGATGGCGCCGGGATACGCGCAAGCCGAAGAATTGCGCCGCTGCTGAACGCGGCGCGGATGGCGCAGCGCGCCATCCCTACCCAGAATATTGTTGAGATACGCACGGGGTGTTCGAGACCACCCCAAATAAATAAAAAAGCCGGGGACTTTCATCCCCGGCCCTGAATCCAATTGCCATGAGCGATTTAAGCCATGGCCTGCGTTATCAGTAGGTCAGGTGCAGGCGGTAGAAGTTACCCGCTCCATTGACGGGCACGACTGCCTGGTTCAAGCCGTTGACGACGCTGTAGGTCGCGGTGGCAGGCACCCAATTGGGCGCAGCCAACGATCTGGTTTGTTCCAACACATAGCCTCCAATCATGGTGGGCCAGGTTAACACCAGGTTGTTTCCACTCGTCGTCGCAGCGGTAAGACTCACGATGGGGACGTAGGTGAAGTCACTAACCTGTTGCTTGGACATAATACCGCCGTCGGCCCCAGTGAACCCGACATATGCCAGATTAGTTCCCAGCAGGGTTGGGATATCGGCCGAATAGGGGGCGGTCGTGAAGGTTGTGCTGGCCGCGCTGTCCACCAAGGTCATGGTCATCGTACCCGCGAGATAAGTCACGGTCACATTGATGAGGTCGCCGGAGGAAGGATCCACCGGGGCGGTGCTCAGGAACGTAGCCGGATTCGTCGGACTGGTTTGGAAGTTGTACCCAACAGTGTTCTGGTCATAGATATTTATTTCAGCGCCTACGCTGGGAGCGATACCGTTATAATAACCGCAAAAACCCAGGGAGCCGCCTTGAGCACCCAAAGCACCCGCGCCTCGATAGTCATTCTGCACTACGAACGCGATGCCATCCGCTCCACCGATCGTAACGTCCTGGTAATTGAAGGTGGCAACAAAGCCGCCGACATATACTGGCTTTTCGAAGAAGCTGCTGGTATCCTCCTGGCCATAGGGATCGTCCGATGTCAATTGCAGCGTGTTTGCGCTGCCCTGGTAGCCGTCTTGGCTATTGTACGAGTTAAGCGACCAACCCGTTCCGTTCCCGTTGAACCCAAGGACTGGCGTGGCCGTGACGGTGGCGGCCACGCTCGAGGCTGAACCGAAGGCATTGGTCACCGTGAGTTGATAGGTGGCGTTGTCTCTGGGACCGACGCTGGCGATGGTCAGCACATTGCTTTGGGAACCGCTAATTCCGCCGCCATCCACGAGGTTTACCGAATTGGAAGTCCATTGATAAGCCAGCGTCCCACTGCCGTAGGCTGCCACGGAGAGGGTCAGGGGCAAACCAGCATAAACGGCATAACTCGGTTGGAGATCGCTTGTGATTACCGGCGCAAGGCCGGCGGCGTTGAAAAGCGCGGCTACCTGGGATGCCGACAGTGCATTGGTGAGAATGGCGACCTGACAGATATTACCGTAGAATATGCGGTCATCATTAGTGTTGCTTGCGTCTGTTCCGTAATCAGGCGCGCCGCCGATCCAGACATCCAGAGTGGCATCTCCTTTTGGCGCACTCCCCTCAAACTGGGTGGTCTGCAACGATCCATCCACATAAATATACTGGTTCGTGCCGTCGAACACGCCGACCAATTGGTGCCAATAGCCATCGGCAACGGAATTGGCGCTGGTGGCATCCGGTCCGGAATCCGCGAAGTGCGCGTTCCCGCCACCATCTACATCAAGACGGTAGCTATTGTCCCCGTGCCCCACAGTAGTGGCGAAGTAATCGTCGTAGTAATCGGTGTTGGCGCTTTCCCCGGTAGTCTGAATCCATTGGATCAGAGTCACCGAGTTGGTGAAATTGAGGTTGTTGACCGGAATATCCACATAGGCGGTGGCACCATCGAAGCCCACCGAGAAGTTGGTTCCGAGGTGTTCAGCGCTACTCACGCCAGGTTGTCCCAAGACGCAACTACCCAAATAGGAGCCGTTGTTGTTGCCCACGAGGTCATAGGCGACGTTTCCCCTGGTTTCATTCAGCGGCCAATAGGCCACTGGATGATAGCTGAAGATGGCCGCCTGGTATGGCGCCGGGGAGGCGAACGGCGCTTTGAGTAAAATCGCCACCGGGCTGCTGGTGAGCGCGCCCAAAGGGTTGGCGACGATGCAGGACAGGGTCACACCGTACAGATTCGAGAGGGTGTAAATAGCGTTCGTCGCGCCCGGAATGGCGTTGGCCGGGGTTTGCGGCACACCGCGATACCATTGGTAGGCGACCGGAGCGGAGGCGGCGCCATTCACGATGACCTCAAATTCCGTGGGCAGATTCGTAAAGACACTCAGACTGGAGACGGAAGCAGGCGGGAATTGGCCCAAAATGGTCAGCGGGGTGGCCGTCAAGGAAACCGGTCCGCCGATGGCGCCGCCTACCCCGTTGGTCGCGACCAGCAAATAGTTGGTGGCATCAGCCAGCGTCAGGTTGCTGATGGTGAGAGTGCCCGTCTGCGAGCCGTAAATATAGGAGCCATGGCCGTCAGGGCCGTCGGTCAAAGGCACAAAAACCCCGTTTTTTTCCACTTCCCAGAAATTGGTAAGCGGGAAACTGCCGCCGACACTGGCGGTAAAGGTCGCGACTTGACCAACCAACCAGTTCTGGTTTGTCGGTGTCGGGCCGCCGATGAACGGGGCGAGGGGGCTGGAGGTGGCGCTGACCGCCATGATAAAGGTGGAGGCGTTCGGTTGACTGGCCGGAACCGTGTCGAATAGCACGATAATATTAGTGACGGGGTCAACGGTGTCGCTCAACGCAAAATAGGTCTCAAAAAGCTCGGGATAGCTTGAGTTTGTGCCAAGATCGTCAAGGCCATAATTATTATAGGGACTGTCAAAATCCACGTTATATAGGCCATGGGCTATATACGCGGGAGCGACGCTGCTCTCAAACCAATCGTAACCGATAAAAATGTGGGTTTCATTGATCCCGCCCAGATGTTGCACGATGCAAATATTGGTCATTTGATTGCCAGACACAACGTTTCCCCCGGCGGTCAGGAAAGCAAACCCGTCATAGGGCTGAGGGTTGAGCGGGACGATATTGTTGGAAACATGGTTGGCGTCAATCAGGATGGCGCAGTTAGTGGTGTAATTGCCCATCTGGAAATAGTGGGTGGGCTGGCTCAGGCTGCTGAAAGTCGAACCGGAAGGAGGCAACCCTGTGGTCGGATCGTTCGTATCAAACCCCTGCTCGTACCAAGTGTTGTAGTTGCCGCCAGTCAAATCGGCGCCATTATCCATGGTGGCTGTGATCGGATACGGGATCGGCGCGGGAACAATGCAGATTTGATTGAAACCGGTCACCGGGATGGGAGCATAGGTCGTCCCATCCGAACTCCCGCTGACGGCCCAAAAATTGCCCTCGTTCACGGTGCTCCAAGTGATCGTGATGCTGCAGACCGGGCTGGCGCTCGAGATTCCGGTGATGTAATAAGCGTACAAATAGGGGACGCCACTATTATCAGTAAGCGAATAGTCATTAATATCAAAATCGTTAAATACATCAACGCGGCCATCGGTTCCCCACGCAATTTCAGTGGCGCCCGAGTACCAATCTTGCAAGGTGAGGATGCCGGTTTCCGGGGAACCGGTTTGGTGGTTCACTGAATAAGTGATATCGCCCTGGCCCGCGCCCCCGGATAGCAAGGCCAGACTGGTCACGTTGGTGGGCACGGTTAAGGTAAATGTGCCGGTCGTGTTAATTGAATCCACCTGCAACGTATTGTTCGTGAGATATGTCGGCGGCATCAGAAACACGCAATTTGGGTTATTCAGGTCCGTAAACGTGGAGTTGTGGACGGGAACGCCGAATATGCCACCAGACGTGCCGGCACGGGCGTAATAACCTTGCTCGAAATAAGTGTCGTCGCCGAATAGATCGGTGCCCGAGCCGGTCGTCGCCGTTATAAAGTAATAGGGATATACCTGCGGATTAATTTGCACCGCATTGGATGCGATCACGACGTCGTAGGTGTAGCTTCCCGGCGTCAGCGGGACGGGATTGAAGTCAGCGCGTGCGGCGCCCGCCAATGCGAGTGTCAGGGTCAGGGATAATAGTTTGGCTTTCATAGGATGAGGGACTGGTGCTGGTTTGTTTTATTGGGTTTCTTTCAGGTAAGGATGAGTCTTGGTTAGCGGAACTTTCTGGAAATCGTCATGCTGGCGCGGGAATTAGTCGAAAATGCATCCTTGCCGCCAGCGGCGAGCTTATCAGCCGGCGTTGCCATCGGAATCTCCGATTTTTCTGAACGTCAATCACTTGATTAATGGATCCAGACATGCTCATCGGGACAAAAGCGACCGTTGCGCCCGAATCCATTCGGACACATTCCAATTTATCTTGCTGGTGCTTGCTGCTTTTTGACTCGGTAAAAAAACCAACCATTGAGCGTCAAATCCCAATGACTGGTTGGGGTGAGACGTTTCATGAAGTTGGGAATCTTCAGGAGTTCTCCAGTGCGTCTGGAGCGAGTAGCGATGAGTTGACCAAATGCTATTGATAAGAACAAGTAAAATTTACGGAGAAGTTGCAATAAATTATTTTCTTTGGTTTCTCCCAGGACAAACAAGGTGGTTTGATTCAATGAAAAAATTCACACCCGCATGGGACGGCGGGGCGCAACGATCACGCCATCAGTCCCGTGCGGCCTTTTCCTTCGCGAAGCTGGCTTTGTGCCGCTCTTAAAGTAAAAGGCCGGGGACGATTTATCCCCGGCCCTGATTCTGATCGCTATTTGCGATTTACGCCGTCGCCTGGATTAGTAGGTCACATGCAGGCGGTAGAAGTTGGCCGCTCCACTGACAGGCACGATTGCCTGGTTCACACCGCCAACCACGCTGTAGGTCGCGGTGGCAGGAACCCAGTTGGGCGAGGCCAATGAGCTGGTTTGTTCCAGCACATAGGCCCCAATGACGGTGGGCCAGGTTAACACCAGGTTGTTTCCACTCGTCGTCGCTGCGGTGAGACTCACCAGCGGGACATAGGCGAAGTCGCTGACCTGTTGCGTGGAGTTGAAATAGCCATCTCCCCCCGTGAACCCGACATAAGCCAGATTGGTTCCCAGCAGGGTGGGAATGTCCACCGGATAGGTGGCCGAGAAGGTGGTGCTGGCAGAGTTGTCCGTCAACGTCAGGGTCAGCGTACCAGGCAGGTAGTTCACCGTCACATTGATGAGATCGCCAGAGGAAGGATCCACCGGGGCGGTGCTCAGGAAGGGCGTGACAATAGCTACCGGATTGGTCTGGATGTTATACCCAACGGTTTGGTTGCCATAGATATTAATTTCAGTTCCGATGCTGGGTGAGATTCCAATATAACCCAGAGAACCGCCATCGGTACCCACCGCCGCCGCGCCTCGGGAGTCATTCTGCACCACGAACGCGATGCCATCCGCCTCGTTCGCGGTAGGGGTGAGCTGGTAATTGAAGGTGGCGATAAAGCCACCCACATACACCGGGGTCTTGAAGAAACTGCTCGTGGCATCGTAGCTCTGGCTCGAAGTTAATTGCAGCGTGTTGTTGCCGTTCTGGTAGCCGTCCTGGGTGATGAATGTGTTTAGAGACCAACCTGTCCCAGTCCCGTTGAAGCCCAGCACTGGCACGACCGTCACCGTGGCTGCCACGCTGGAGGCCGAGCCGTCAGCATTTGTCACCGTGAGTTGATAGGTGGCGCTGTCGCCTGGCTGGCTGTCAACAATGGTGAGAACATTGCTGTGGGAGCCGGTAATCCGGCCGCCATCAACGAGGTTTACCGTGTTAGACGTCCATTGATAGGACAGGGGCGGGGTGCCGCTGACCGTCACGGGAAGGACCAGGGGCAACCCGGCGTCAACGGAATAAGACGACTGGAGATCGGTCTTGATTACCGGCGCGAAGCTGGCGGAGTAATAGAGCGCATTCACCTGGGACGCCGAGAGCGCATTGGTGAGAACAGCAACTTGACAGATATTTCCGTAGAACAAACGGTTAGTGCCGGGGCTGCTGGCTTCCGTTCCGTAATCAGGCGCGCCGCCGATCCACACATCCAGACTACTATTTCCATTCGGTGGACTGGTCACAAAATCGGTGGTCTGGAGCAACCCATCAACATAAAGATACTGGTTCGTGCCATCGTAAACGCCGACCAATTGATGCCAATTGCCGTCGGCAACGGAAGTGGCGCCAATGGCATCTGGTCCGGAATCCGCGAAGTGCGCCTCGCCACTGCCGTCAACATCCAGGCGATAGCTTTGGTTGCCGTGCCCCACTGACGTGGCGAGGTTAGCGTCGCCAGTGTCGGTGTTGGCGCTTTCCCCGCTGGTCTGCACCCATTGGACCAGAGTCATTGGGCCGTTAATATTAAGATTGTTCACGGAAATGTCCACATAGGCAGTGGAACCGTCGAAGCCCACTGAGTAGTTGGTCCCGAGATCCCCAGCGCCACTCACGCCAGCTTGTCCCAAAGCACAATTACCCACGTAGGAGCCGTCGTTGTTTCCCACCAAATCATAGGCAATGGATCCGCTGGTTTCGTTCAATGGCCAATAGGCCACTGGGTGATAGGCGATGAGGGCCGACTGGTACCCCGAGGGCGAGGACAGCGGTGTTTTTGCGGTCGCGGAAATGGCGACCGGGCTGCTGGTGGCTGTGCCTGCAATGTTGGAAACGATGCAGGATAAGGTCACCCCAGTCAGATTCGAGAAGCTATAACCGGCGTTGGTCGCGCCCGGTATGGCGTTGGCCGGAGTTTGGGGCACGCCGCTGTACCATTGGTAACTGATGGGCGGGGAAGCGGTGTTATTCACGGTGACGTTGAATTCCGCAAACTGATTTGGGAACACGCTGATAGTCGAGACAGAGGCAGCCGGGATTTGGGACACGATGGTTACGGGCGTGGCGAGCGAGGCGTCCTGCACAGTCAGCGAAACCGGACCGGAAGTGGCGTTGCCCACCGGGTTGGTTACGACGTATTGGTAATTGTTGGCATCAGCCAGAGTCAGACCACTGATCGTGAGTGTGGTGGTGTGTGAGCCGGAAACAACAGAGCCATTGAGGTCAGTACCGTCGCTCAATGGCACGTAAACGCCATTGCTTTCCACTTCCCAAAGACTGGTGATCGGCGGGGTGCCGGTCAGAGTGGCCGTGAAGGTCGCGGTTTGGCCCGTGAACCAGCTCTGGCTGGCCGGTGACACGGCGGTGATGACAGGGGGAAAGCCGCCAGCCGTGGCGCTCACCGCAAATATATAAGTCGTAGAATTCGTGGCCGGCCCGCTTCGGTATTTGATAACGATGTTTGTGACCGGGCTGGTGGTGTTCGCCATAGGGAAGGTGGATTCGTACAATTCATCGTAATTCGTTCCAACGCGGTTATCAAAGTTGGCGTTGCTACTCACATTCATGCGGCACAGGGAGGAATACGCTTTATTGGCGGTGGTGGAGCTGAACCAATCCAGCACGAGGAAAAGATTGGTTTCAGAGGTGCCGTCAGCATGTTGCAGAATAATATTGTTGGTCATGGTGCTGGTCAGGCCGATCGAAGCCCCGGCGCTCAACACCGAGAATGCGGTGTAGGGTGCGGGATTGGCGGGAACAATGTTGGCGGTCGTGACCGTGGAGTTGATGAGAATTGAGTCCGGCGCCTTATTATCGTAGCTGGCCGCAAAGGTATAGCTGCGGTTCGGGTGAGTATAACTGGTAACCGTGGATCCCGCGTGGGGCAATCCCGTGGTGGGGAAGTTGCGGTTGAATCCCAATTCGTAGAAGGTGTTGGCCGTGTTAACCGTGCCGTTGTCCATGGTGGCGGTCGTGTAATTGGTGATCGCGCCTGGTTGCTTGGCGGTTACTTCAACTACAGCGTCATAGTCATAACCACTGACACCCAACGGAGACCAGTTAGTGCCCGAACTATTTCCGCTCAGGGCAAAGATCCCAGCGAAGCCCGAGCCGGAGCCGGGGTAGCTGAAAGTAATGCCAGTCACCGGTGTGGCGCCGCTGACAGGAATTTGGCTCGCATAGAGATTCGGGCCGCTGGCGCCATTAGTTACAGAAGAATAGGCGCCCGAGACGGGACTAATGCGCCCGTTCGCCAGGTAGGCTGCTCCGGCTGTGCCCAAATAATAAGGCGAGGAAAATGAACCGGTGTCATCGGCGCCGCCGTCGTGATGCACGGCATAATTGACCGTTTGCGCCGCTACGCCGCTGGCGTTCAGGATGGAGATGTTCGTCACCGTGGTTTCGTTGCTCAGAGTCAGGGTTCCGGAGGTCAAACCGGAGCCGATCAGGACGACGTTATTTGTGACGTACGTCGAAGGCATCTGGTATTGGAAGCTGGCATTCACGGAGGGGCCGACGGCGCCGAGGTCGCGGAGTTGCAAGGCATTGATCTGGCCGACATTGGCTGATGGCGCACCGGTGAGAGTGAAGCTTTCGGTGGTGCCATTGGCCGTGAACGTGCCGATGGAGAACTGGCCGACGCCATTTGCGGCGTCAATGGCATTGAATGCCAGCAAGACGGTATTCCCACCTCCACCAGTTACATTAACCATGCGGGTGTCGCAGCAACTGCGCGAGTCATTCACCCACATCTGAACTTCATACATATGCCCGGGCGTCAGACTCGTCAGCGTGACGGTAGCAGAACCGCTGCTTGCGTAATCCGCTGCGGTAAGGATTTTCCTGTAGTTTGCATTAAGACCCGTGAACGGCGCGGCACTGCCGGCATAACCGTTATAATTGCCTCCGTTCATCCCGGAAACCGAGACGTAAGTTCCGAGAGCCCCGCTCGTGGTTGTCGTCCCGGTGAACGTGACGCCATTGATCACCAGGCCATTGCCCGCCGTGCCGTCGAAGTCATAAGCGGCGAGAAATGTTCCGGTGGTATCCACGTCGGTATCCGCCGAGGCCGTCGTTGCGGCACCCCAAGTTATCGGAGCCGTGTTGGTGGCTACATAGCTAATCAGGCTCGTGAAAGTGCTTCCCGCCGCTGGCAGACCGGTGGAGGGTGCGGCGAGATTGTAACCAGTCTCGTACCAAGTGTAGTACGTGGAAGTGGTTGTATTTGTCCCCCCATCCATCGTCGATGTCATGGAGTTGCAGAGGAAAATATTCGAGGTCGCAGAGAATGGAACAATGACACTCTGGGTAAAACTGCCGGGGGTGAGAACAATGGGGTTATATGTCTGCGCCTGCGCCAGGCCGGCCAAGCCAAGCGTCAGCGCCAGGGATAGGAGTTTTGTTTTCATACGGGTGGGATGTTACAGTTGCTGGTTTATCTACTGACTGGGTTTGGGTTAATGGGATGCTTCCGGGATCTTATTTCTAATCGCCGTTTTTGGCGCGGGAATTGTCGAAAAAGCATCCTTGCCGCCAGCCGGGCCTATTAGCCGCCGCCGCAATCGGAATCTCCGATCTCGCCGCATGACAATCAATTGATTAATTGATCCGAGCATGGCTGTGGGGACAAAAAAACGACAACTGCGCCCGAATCCATTCAGACACATTCCAATTTATCTTGCTGGTGCTCGCTTTGTTAACTCGGTAAAAATCCCACGCACGGAACGTCTAATCACACCGAGCGGTTTAGGCGACACGTTCCATGAAGCTGGGAATCTTCAGGAGTTCTCCAGTTTGGCTGGAGCAAGCGGCAATGAGTTGATCAAAGACTTAAGTAGAGTGCAAGAATTATTTGCAGAAAAGTCGCAATAAATTATTCTCTTTGGTTCCTCCCGAGATAAATGGGCGTTTTGTCAGCTAATTGTAACCTGACAAGTTGGCGCCACTCGGCTAGTTTGTTTTTTTATGGATCTATCTAGAGGAAGAATTATTATAAGCATCTTGTGTCTCGCGCTTAGCTTTGTCACGGCCGGTTGCGGCACGTTTGTTTCACAGGCGCCCCCTCGAGCGGAGCATGTTTTCATCATCAGCATTGACGGCGGCAAGCCGTCCGTGATCGCGCAAAGCCAGATGCCGGAATTGCAAACATTGGTGGCGGAGGGCGCCTGCACCTGGAAGGCCACCACCATTTTTCCCAGCATCACGCTGCCTGCGCATACCTCCATGCTCACGGGCGTGGGGCCGGATAAACACCACATTTTATGGAATGAATACGAGCCGGAACGCGGTTTCGTGCAGGTGCCGACCGTCTTTTCCGAGGCCAAACGCGCCGGGTTCACCACGGCAATGTTTGTGGGCAAACAAAAATTCCGCGCGCTCGCGCCGCCCGGCACCGTGGATGAATTTAGTTACAACACCAACGCGGCGATGAGCGTCTTGAAGAAAATGGTGGGCAAACCGGAAAATGTGAAGGAACTGACCGTCCGCGCCAAGTTTGTCGCCGCCGATGCCGCCGCTTACATCATCACCAATAAACCAAACCTATGTTTCATCCATTTCACCGACACGGACGATGACGGCCACAAATACGGCTGGGGTTCACCGGAGCAAATCCAGGCGTTCGCGGATGTGGACGACGCGCTGAACGTGGTGATGAAGGCCATTCACGAAGCGGGCATCGCGGACCAAAGCGTCGTGATCGTGACGGCGGATCATGGCGGGCACAAGAAGACCCACGGCTCGCGGAGCCCGGAAGACATGATCATCCCATGGATCGCGTGGGGCAAGGGCGTGAAGAAAAATTTTGAAATCACGGATTCAGTGAACACCCGCGACACGGCGGCGACCGCGCTTTGGCTTTTGGGAATCCCGCAGCCTAGAAACATTGAAGGCAAACCGGTCACGAGTGCTTTTTGAATTTACGATTTACGAGCTTTGAAATGCTTCGATTCGCAATTCGTAAATCGTAAATTCATAATCCCGCCATTTGCCCGCGCGTGACGCCGAGTTGGTTGTTTAATTTCAACTCGCGCCAGAGCTGGCCACCGTCGAGTTCGCCGCGCAACAGGAGGCGGTATTTGGCGATCGTCTGCTTCACCTGCTCCGGCGATTCATTTAAGAATTCGATGCGGAAATGCCGCGCGCCCAATGCCAGCATGCGCGCCACATATTCCGCGCCGGTCTGGGCGAGCGAATTGAACACCGTGTTGCGGCAACCGATGTCCGCCGTGAGCGGATGTTCCGCGCCCACGCGGTCGCGGAGCTTCACCTGGTGGTGGTCGCATGGGCGGCCGCAGTTCGTGTAGTCCGTGCCCTGGGAAAGAAACGCGCAAAAAACACAATGCTCCATGTGGAACATCGGCATGTGCTGGTGAATGGTGATCTCGAACCACTCCGGCGGCGCGGATTTCAGCAGCGCCTCGAGCTGGGTGAAATTCAAATCATACGACGCCGTCACGCGTTCGAGGCCAAAATGATTCTTGAAATAATCCGCCGTGAGCCGGTTCGCCACGTTCAGCGAAAAATCCCCCACGCGACGGCAATCCGCAAAATACTTGAGATGATCGTAATTGCGGACGAGGTAGCCGTCCGCATTGCACGAGCGCACTTGTTTCAAAATCCAATCCTCGCCCATCTTGAAAATGCGCGGCGGCGCGACCCAAATGCTGCGTTGCGGATGGGCGCAACTGCCGGCGCAATGGACCATCGCCACGGCCTCGCGATATTTTTTGGTATCGGTGAATTCGCAATAAAGCGTCTGCGCGCCGCAAGCCAGCGCGGTTTCCAGTTGCCCGAGATTGCGAACAAGAACGATGAGTTCGGCTGGGTCTTTTGACGCAACACGCAACACGTCATTCTCGGCAGGCGGGGAATCTGCCGAAACCGCGCGAGCGACATTCATTGTCCAGCGTTTCGGCTGCGCCCGCAAGGTTTCCAATTGGCCCGCAACTTCGCGGCGCAGGCGATTCAATTCGCTGACGGGCAGCATCACCGCGCCGGTCAAAAGATTTTTCAATTCTCCCAGCTCGAATGGCGTTCCGCCGAGACGCCCAAGTTGCTCGCGCAATTTCCCGGTGCTCAACGGTTGCTTTTCGGCAATGGTCAGCGGCATCGCCGAACTGACCTGCGCCACATGCCCTTGCTCGTCCCGCGCGACGACGGTCATCGGCTGGCCCGCGCCGCCGTGGACTTCCATGGCGATGGGGCGACGGAACTGCGGCTTCTCGCCGGCAAAACTCTGGCGCAAACGGCGGTTCAACTCGGGATCGCTGGTCTTCCACAATTTATCGCCCGCGTGAATGCGGTCATAATTCAAATCACCGTGGCCAAAGCCGAGGAGCGTTTCCTGGCCGCGCGGCTCGAGCGTATAAACGAAGCCGCCTTCCTCGTCCTGGTCGGGATGGCCCGAATCAAACACCACGCCATCGCCCGGCTTGAGCGGGGCTTCCAATTTCAACGCGATGCGTTCGCCATGAATGCGGCTGACCTCGCCGAGGTACACGCCGCGCTTCTTTCCGAAGCGCGCGTGGACCAATTCCTGATTGTTGTTGCCGCGAAACCAGCCGGTGTAAAGCCCGCGCGAAAACGCCATTTCCAAATCGTATTGCTGATTTTTTTTGGATGCTTCCGGCGAAGATTGATTTGCGGTTGGAGATTTTGAATCCCCACCGATTTTTTCTGAATCGCGTGAATCGTAAATCGTGAATCGTAAATCATCCAAAGCCTTGCGATAAACCTTCGTAATGTTCGCGACGTATTCCGCAGTCTTGAGCCGGCCTTCGATTTTCAGCGAAGCGACGCCCGCTCGCACCAAGTCGGGCAGCACCTCCATCCCCGCGAGGTCTTGAGGACTGAGGAGATAACGCTTGTCGCCCAGCGGAACCACCGCGCCATCAGAAATCAATTCGTAGGGCATCCGGCAGGCTTGCGCGCATTCGCCGCGATTCGCGGAACGGCCGCCGAGCGCTTCACTGGTGAGGCATTGACCGGAATAGGCGACGCATAGTGCGCCATGCACAAATACTTCGAGAGGGAAGGGAGTGTTGCGGGTTGCGGGTTGCGGGTTGATGGGCTGGGCGGCCTGGATTTTTTCGATTTCCTTGATGGAACATTCGCGGGCGAGAACGACGAGCTGGCAGCCGAGTTCGCGGGCGAATTCCACGCCGCCCGCGCTGGTGACGGTCATTTGCGTCGAGCAATGAATCGGGAAATCCGGCGAAAGCTGGCGGATGAGGCGGCAAATGCCGACATCCTGGACGATGGCGGCGTCCACGCCGGCGGCGATGATGGCGCGGATATATTGCTCGGCCTCGGCCATTTCATTGGCAAAAACGAGCGTGTTGAAAGTGACGTAGCCCTTCACGCCGCGCCGGTGCAAGAATTCCATCAAACGCGGCAAATCGGCCTCGGTGAAATTATGCGCCCGCATGCGCGCGTTGAAGCGTTCCAGCCCGAAATAAATCGCGTCCGCGCCATTCTCGACGGCGGCTTTCGCGCATTCCCAATCGCCCGCCGGCGCGAGCAATTCCGGACGCGTCGGCGGCGTCAGCGATTCGTTTTCGCTGACTGGCGCGGCTGGGTTGGTGACAATATTCGGCATACCGTAGTTAAGTATGATAACAGGAAAATGAGGGAGGACAAAGCTTGAATTTATCACGAATTCTTCACGAGTTCGTAAAACAAACGGCTTTTAAGCGCGGGGTAAATCGTTAAACTGGCGGGCATGAATGCCGAAATCCAGACTCGACGACAATTCGCCAGCGATAATTACGCGGGCATCTGCCCGGAAGCGTTTGCCGCTCTGACCGAGGCCAACCGCGGCCACGCTTCCAGTTACGGCAACGACCCGTGGACGCAACACGCGGCGGACATGATCCGCGACGTGTTCGAAACGCAGTGCGAGGTGTTTTTTGTTTTCAACGGGACGGCGGCGAACTCGCTGGCGCTGGCGTCGTTATGCCAGTCGTATCACAGTATCCTTTGTTACGAGCATGCGCATATTGAAACCGCCGAGTGCGGCTGCCCGGAGTTTTTTGCGCACGGCACCAAAGTGCTCCTGCTGCCGGGCGCGGATGGCAAGATTGATCCCGCCGCGATTGCCGGCATGGTCACAAAAAGGACGGACATCCATTATCCGAAACCGCGCGCCCTGAGCCTCACGCAGGCCACGGAAATGGGGACGGTTTATTCAGTGGCGGAATTGCAAACCGTGATCGGCAAGGCGCGGGAATTTGGCTTGCGGGTGCAAATGGACGGCGCGCGGTTCGCCAACGCGGTGGTCGCGACGGGAGCGAAGCCCAAGGAACTTAGCTGGCAGGCGGGAGTGGATGTGCTTTGCTTCGGCGGCACCAAGAACGGCATGGCCGTGGGCGAAGCGGTGGTTTTTTTCAACCTGGAACTCGCGAAGGAATTTGATTACCGCTGCAAACAGGCGGGCCAACTCGCGTCCAAGATGCGGTTTGTTTCAGCGTCGTGGCTGGGGATGTTGCGGAACGACGCGTGGCTGCGACACGCGCGGCACGCGAACGAAATGGCGAAGCTCCTCGAGGCGGGTGTGCGCGCGCTGCCCCAACTCAAGATTTCCTATCCGTGCCAGACGAACGGCGTGTTCGTGAAAATGCCGGCGGCGGTGATCAAGGGGATGCACGATCTCGGCTGGATGTTTTACACGCACGTCAGCCCCGAGGATTGCCGTTTGATGTGCAGTTGGGACACCACGCCCGGGGACGTGAAGGCATTCGTGGCGGATTTGAAAAAACTGGTCACAGTTTAAAGCTTGGCGGCGGCGGCGGGATGGATAGCTTTGGCGCGTGGAAAAATTGACGAAGATGATGCAGGCCTCGCCGACGCTGGCGCGCGTCGTGCCATTTGTTTTGTTTGTCGGCCTTACCGCGTTGCAAGGGCAGTTTGGCGAGGCTTCGCGCTACTGGCTATACCTGGCGAAAACGATTGTGGGCATCGGGTTGGTCTGGGTCATGTGGCCGGCGGTGAAGGAGATGCGCTGGGCGTTCAGTTGGGAAGCAGTGGTGGTGGGCGTCGGCGTGTGCGTGATGTGGGTGGGAATTGATGGATATTATCCGAGCCTCGACAAGCTGATTCAGAATTATCTGTGCCCACTGTTGAAATCCATCGGCCTGGCGAGTTGGTGTCCGAAGCCATCCGTTGTTTTGCCTTGGAATCCGCTGGTTCAATTCGGCGCAGGTCCGCTGGCGTGGATGTTCATCGTGGGCCGGATTCTCGGGTCTTCAATCATTGTGCCGCCAATGGAGGAAGTTTTTTATCGCTCGTTTCTGTATCGCTACATCGTGAAAGTGGATTTTTTGTCGGTATCGCTGGGGGCCTTCCATTTAATGGCGTTTTTGGTGACGGCGGTATTGTTTGGCTTCAGCCATTATGAATGGCTTGCGGGAATTTTATGCGCGTTCGCGTATCAAGGGCTGGTGCTGCGAAAGAAACGGCTGGGCGACGCGATGACGGCGCACGCAATCACAAATTTTCTGCTGGGCATTTGGATGGTCTGGCGGGACGACTGGCATTTTTGGTGAGCGCTCGCGCGAAGATGGGGGACAAGCTGAAGCTTGAACTCCATACTTGGAAAGGCGCGGAATGATATTCCTTTTGAATGATTCAATATGCGCGTGCCGCGATGCGTGATTTTTGAAGATGAGCATCTGCTGGTGGTAAACAAACCGGCGGGGATGAACACGCACTCGCCCAGTCCCTTTGCCGGCGCGGGAATCTATGAATGGCTCAAACACCGCGAACCGCGCTGGTCGAAGCTGGCGATCATCCATCGGCTGGACAAGGAAACTTCGGGTGTCATGGTCTTTGGAAAAACCGCCGCGGCCAATCGCGCACTGACGGAACAATTCACGCAGCACACCATTATCAAAAAATATTTTTTGGTCACGGATCGGCCGGTGAAGCGCGATAGTTTTACCGTCATCTCTTCCCTGGTTCGCGTTGGGGAAAAATATTCCAGCCGGCCATTGCATGCGGGAGGCGAGCGGGCTGAGACGCGTTTTCGCGTGATAAAATCGGCGGAGGGGCGCGCGTGGATTGAAGCGGAGCCGGTGACGGGTCGCACGCATCAGATTCGCGCGCATGCGGCGGCGGATGGATTTCCAATTTTGGGGGACATCTTGTACGGCGGCACGGCGGAGCGGCGGGTCTTTTTGCACGCGGCGGAATTGACGCTGAAGCATCCCGTAACGGGCGCGGAAATGAAGTTCAGCGCGGCGGTGGATTTTGCGGCGGACGCGCGGCGGGAATTACGCGAAGCCTTCGTGGAAAGTCAAGCAACAAATGAAGCGGCCTCCGCGTCGGAATCTGGATTCACCCACCTTACCGCCGATTACGGCACCTTCCACCCCGGCGGTGGAGAAGAAGGGGCAACGAATGCGTATCGTTTGATTCATGGCGCGGCGGATGGATGGGCGGGATGGTATGTGGAAAGGCTGGGCGATTTTTTGCTTTCGCAAGCGGAACAGCCGTTATGCGCAATGCAACTGGAGGAGTTGGGGCGTTTGCTCAAATTTCACAATGCGCGCGGGGCTTATCATAAAACCCTGACGCGTCAGGTGCGCCGGACGAGCGTGCCGCAAGCTTCGCCACAACTGGCATTGGGCGCGAATGCGCCGGACGCGTTCACTATTTTGGAAAACGGCGCGCGGTTCAAGTTGAGTTTCAACGAGGGTTATTCGATGGGATTGTTTCTGGATCAACGGGAAAATCGCCGTCGCTTGCTCGTCAATTGGGCGGCGGCGGATTTTCCCGTGTTTCCGAACGGCGCGGCGGGCGCGGAGGTTTTGAACACGTTTGCTTATACGTGCGGATTTTCGGTTTGCGCGGCGAAGGCGGGGGCGCGCACGACGAGCCTGGACCTTTCCAAAAAATATCTGGAATGGGGCCGGCGGAATTTTGCGCTGAACCAGCTTGACCCAGCAGCGCATGATTTCATTTTTGGCGACGCTTTTGACTGGCTGCGTCGGCTGGAGAAAAAGGGACGGTTTTACGATTTGGTCGTGCTCGATCCGCCGACGTTCTCGCAATCGAAGCTGGCGGGAGCGTTTCAGGCGGAGAGAGATTATGGGCGGCTGGCATTGGCGGCGCTGCCACTGCTCAAGCCGGATGGCATTTTGTTTGCCTCTACCAACGCCGCGCGGCTCGAGCCCGAAAAGTTTCTCACCGTGCTTTCGGAAGCAATTGAGAAAACGGGAAGAAAAATCCTGCAACAACATTATGAGCCGCAGCCGCCGGATTTTCCGGTGCATCGTGACGAGCCGGCTTACTTGAAAACGGTCTGGTTGAGGGTGGAATGACGGGACCGTGTTGCGTGTAGCGTATTGCGTGTTAAAAACATTGAAAACGGAACACGCAATACGCAACACGGTCAGCGACGAGCGGAAACCTCCAACGTCCAACGACCCATCATCACTTCTTCTTGTTGCCCATGGAGCGCGTGATGAGGCTGGGGCCGGAGGCGGCGACGTGTCGGCGGATGATCAAAGCGGTCAAGAGCAGCGCAACGAGCACCAAACCGACCACGGCGATGAGCAGGCTTTTGGGACGCCCGGCGATTTCGGTCGAGACGACGGCCAGCGGCGCGGTGGAATTCGTCGCAGACGGTTCGCTCGGCGTCACAGCGGGAGGCGGTTGTGCTTGGCCAGGCGCTGGCGCAGTGGGCGGCTTGGACATCGCGAGTTGAACCGGATTGCTGCCAGGCGCGGCAAGCTTGGCTGGCATTGGTGAAACGGAAGCGGGGTTGCCATCGGGTTGGTGCAGGGGAGGGTTGGATCTTGCGACGGATGGCGGCGGGACTGTTACAAGTTGAACCGGATTACCGGTTGTTGAAGGCGCGGTCTGAACCGGTGGACTCGGCCTTGGCGTAGTCACTGTCGCGGGCGATGATTGGTCTGGCGTCACAACTGGAGGCGCCGTTTTCGGAATGACCAACGGCGGCGGGGCAGAGGTTGGAGGCGGCGGAGGGACTGGAAAATTCGGAGCCGCCGGAGCCTTCACGGGAACAGTGGGCGTGACGGGCGGCGCGCTTTCGGTTGTCACCACGGACGGAGCAGATTTGGAAATAATAAGCGGGGGAACCGTCGCGGCAGGGGGTTCATTCGTAACGGGCGCGGGTTGGGCTTGCGCAGCCTGGGGTACTTTTATCGGCAGGGGCAATTCAGGAATGACGACAGGCCACGGGAATACGTTCATCGTGAACTTTGAGAAGCGTCCGCCCTTGGCCTGCAAAACAGTCACGATGGGCTCTCGCTGGCTGCCCATTTCCTTCAGGTTCTGTTGATATTGGGCGTTGATTTCGGCGTCGAAGGGAGTGCCTTTCATTTTGCCTTCGCCATTGGAGATGATGATGACGGTGATGATGTCCGAAGCCTTCACGATGTCGAGCAAGTCCGGCATGACTTGGTCAAGGCGGCTGGATTTTTCGAGCCGCCGGTGTTTGAGAAAATCAATAATGCGATCGCCGATTTTTTCGCGCTGGGGAAAACTCCAGTTTTGCGCCGGGAGTTCGGAAAAAACCTCCTCGTTGAAAGTCCAGAGGCCGAGGCTGTCCCCCGTGCGCAATTGGCCGCTGGCGCTGGACTTGATGATTTCGGCGATGATTTTGATAATGTCCGGCGCCATGCGTTTCATGGATGTGGAAGTGTCCACGATGATAAGAAAACGATTGGAGGAAAGCTCGGAGACGGGCGGATTGTTCTGAGCCAGCAAACCAGGCGCTGAAATGAGTGTGGCCAGGAGGCAAACCAGAATTCCGAGCAACGCGCGAAATCCGAAACAGACCTGCGCATGCGGGCGGTGCCGAGGTCTAAACCGAGGTTCCAGATTTATGAGCATGCGCGATAGTTTTTTGCAACGGCGAACAATGCTTAAGAATAGCGATTGATGTGCGCGTCCGCAATTATGGATTTGAAACTCATGCAAATGAAATTAGGAAATCATGAAATCAGGAAAGAATCGTAAGATTCGGGTCTTTTTCCAGAGTTCCTGATTTCCTAATGAAAAAATCGCGCAATAACTCTTCACCTGGGCCGCTTGAAATGGCCGCGCTCGGCGCGATTGTAGGTTTTGAGATCGTCCTGTTGCTCGGCGAGCGCGGCGGTGACGGTTTGAATGAAGTTCAGGCAACTCGACGCCATCCCGCCCATCGCGATGACGGTGTCGCGCTCGGCATAATCGTCGGTCACGGCGAGGACTTCGCCGTAGGCGCTGAGGCGGTGCGCGGCGCGTTCAATAATTTGATCGGCGGTCTGGCCGGCGCGCGAATAAAGAATTTCCACCTCATTCGTGGATTCGACGGTGGAGAGGCGGCGATCGGCATTGGCGCCGTCAAACACGATGGTGATCGGCGTGCCGACGGCGTCGTGGTAAAGGGTGAGGTGATGGATAAGTTCATCCCGCGCGGCGGCGGAATGGCGGGGCTTGCCCGGCGCAAGTTCGGGCCAGCCGTGGAGTAGACTATAGCCGTCAATCAGAATGCGCGCCAATGCCATGAGGCAAGTTAGCCGGAATGGGCGCGGGTTTCAAAGGAAGTTCATCGCGGCAATTTACAAAAATAATTCGGCGAACGGCGTGACTTCGATTAACGTGAGGGCGTATGAAAACGAAGGAACCGATTCCGGTGACGGTCTTGACGGGTTATCTGGGCGCGGGCAAAACCACGCTGCTCAATCATCTGCTGACCCAAAATCATGGTTACAAATGCGCGATCATCATCAATGAATTTGGCGCGGTGAGCATTGACAATCAACTGGTCGTGGGCGCGGACGAGGAGATTCTCGAGTTGAACAACGGCTGCCTCTGCTGCCGGGTGCGCGGGGATTTGATCCGCTGCCTGAATGATCTGATCAACCGGAAGAAGCGGTTCGATTATGTCATCATTGAAACGACCGGGCTGGCGGACCCCAGCCCGGTGGCGCACACGTTCAAGGCGTCGGAACTTGCGGAACACCTGCGGCTGGACGGCATCGTGACGGTGGTGGACGCGCGGCATCTGGAAAAGGAATTGAACGACGGCCCGGAACCGCGCGCGCAAATCGGCTTTGCGGACGTGATCCTGCTGAACAAAACCGACCTCGTGACGCCGGAGGAATTGGCGCGGTTGGAATCGCGCATCCACGGCATGAACGCGCTGGCGCGGATTTATCACACGCGCAATTCGCAAATTGACCCGGGCAAAATTTTGAACGTGAAAGCGCGCGAACTCACCGCGCCGCTGGAGGTGTTCAAGGAAACGGAGCACGCGCACGAACATGACCACGAGTGCGATGAACATTGCGATCATGATCATGAACATGAGGAACATCATCATCACCATGATGAGTCAGTGCAGTCGTTTTATATCGAGGAGGCGCGGCCGTTGGATTTGAAGAAGCTCGAAGTGTGGTTGAGCGAGTTGCTGAAGACGCTGGGCGCGGATATTTATCGCAGCAAGGGCGTGTTGCACATCCAGGGCCAGCCCAAACGCGTGATTTTTCAGGGCGTGCAAATGATGTTCGACGCCGCGCCAGACCGCTTTTGGAAGGAGAACGAACCGCGCAAAAGCCAGTTGGTGTTCATTGGCCGGGAACTGGACGAGGCGAAGATCAAGGCGGGGTTTATGAAGTGTGTTGCGGAGTAGTTCAAAGCCACAGACTATTCCTCGAGCTTTTGGAAAAAGCAGGAGACGAGGTAACGAGACTCTGACTTTGCCTTTCAGGAGAGGAGATATTTGAGTCTCGTCACCTCGTCTCCTACGAATACAATTTTTCAACGGCCTCCCAGTAATCTCCCCGGCTATGGGGGGATGACCCCAATCACGGGTTTGTGGAGTTGTTAACGCCGCCGGCGTCCGCCGCGCGGTCCTTTGCCGGTCTTGCCGTTGTGATTGCCGTTGGAACGCTGGGGTTGGCCCTGGCCGATGCCGGGTTCAAAACCGTGGCCGATCAGGCCGGTGGGGCTTTCCACCACGGGCCGCGCTTCTGAAACGGCTATATTGCGCCCGCCCAGGCTGTGGCTGTGCAGGGAACGAATGGCGGATTCCGCCAGTTCGGGCGTGGCCATGGTCACGAAGGCGCGACCGCGTGAAACCCCGGTGTTGGCGTCCACCACCAATTTGACTTCGGTGACGGCGCCCTTTTGGGAAAACAATTCGCGCAAGCTGGTTTCCGTGGCGCTGGGCGGTAGGTTTTCGACGTATAATCTATTGTTCATGCTGGCTGTTGATTCTGACGGCTATTTCCCGGAGTGTTCCGATCATCGGTTTACAAATCACCGCTGAAAGCTCTTTCAATTGAAAGTCCATCAAGCCTTGAAATGGACGGGGTGTCTAACTCGTTACCAATATGCCCTATCCATCTGGAAATGCAATGTATTTCTTGCGTTGTTGATTTTGGTAACGACATCGCACTGGGATGCCACCACCTGAGTTGGCGGGCGTGGAACGCATAGCCTGCGGTGCGTTTCCTGCCGTTTGGTTCCGTCGCCTGACGCTGCGATCGGCGACGGTGACGGCGCAGCGCGCCCGTCCCTACCGGTGTCAAGACGATGCGCCCCGGACTGGCAGCTTCGGAAGACCTGCGCGCGGGCACTGTTTCAAGACTTCGCAATTCGCGCAGTCCGGGCTACGGGCGAAGCAACGGCGGCGGCCATGCCAGATCAACAAATGACTGAAAAGCGTCCACTCGGATTGCGGCGTGAGTTTCATCAACGCCTGCTCGATTTTCTCCGGCGTATTTTCGCGGGTCAAGCCGAGTCGCGCGGACAATCGCGCGACGTGCGTGTCCACCACGACGCCGCTATTGATGTTGAACGCATTGCCAAGAACGACGTTGGCGGTCTTGCGGCCGACGCCGTCCAATTCAATCAATTCCGCCATCGAGGCCGGAACTTTCCCGCCGTAATGCGCGACCAACTCGCGGCAGCAGGATTGGATGTTGCGGGCTTTGTTGCGATAAAGCCCGATGCGTTTGATCTCCGACTCGAACGCGGCCGGGTCCGCGTTCGCATAATCCGCCGCCGTGCGGTATTTCTTGAACAGCGGCCCGGTGACGATGTTCACCTGTTTGTCATTGCATTGCGCGGAGAGGATGGTGGCGATGAGCAGTTCGAGCGGATTGCTGAAATTCAATTCGCAATGCGCGTCTGGATAAGTTTGCCTGAGGCCGGTAATTATTTTTGCCAACCGCTCGATTTTCATCTGAAGCGACTCTCGAAGCACAAATTCCTTTTAAAAGTCCTGATAAACGTCCCGGCGATGGCGGATCAACGAAACATCAATGGTTTTTGCAGAATCATTTATTGAATAAATCACACGATAATCGCCCAAGCGCAGCCGCCACAGATTTTTCACTCCATGAAGTTTGATTGTCCCCGGCAATCTTGGATTTTCACCGAGTAATTCTATTTTCTTTAGAACCCGGTCGGCGTCATGGGGCCGCAGATTTTCCAATTCCTTTCGCGCCGTGCGGGCGAACGTGATGCTGTAATCAGCCATTGCGCAAGCGTTTTTGCTTCAAACGATCCTTCACGGATTGAAGGCTCTCGCGCGGCTCTCGCTTTCGCGCTTCGGCAAGCAAGGTGTCGTAAAAATCCTCCCAAGCCCGGCCATGCCGCCGCAGGTCAATGACGGCGGCGGTTTTCCTCCCGTGCTCATCCACCATGAATCCGATTCCGCTCATGGGGACAACCTGCCGCAAAAACCCGCCGGAGTAAATGCAAAACGACTATCGGACGCGGCTCAAACCAATTGCGGCTCCTCGATTTCCCGCGGCGCTTCCACGAGCGGCGTGCCGTCGGCGGCTTCGGGATACTCGAAAATTTTGCCTTCAAAATTGCGGATCACGACCCGGTCGGCATTGCGCGTGAGCACGTACTCGGGATTCACCGGCACCTTGCCGCCGCCGCCGGGGGCGTCAATCACATATTGCGGAACCGCATAACCGGTGGTGTGGCCGCGCAAACCTTCCATGATTTCCAAGCCCTTGCGGACGCTCGAACGCAGATGCGACGAGCCGGCAATCAAATCGCACTGGTAAAGATAATACGGCTTCACGCGGCACATGAGCAGCTTCTGCATCAAGGCGCGCATCACAGTGACATCATCGTTCACATTGCGGAGCAGCACGGATTGGTTGCCGAGCGGGATGCCGGCGTCGGCGAGCCGGCCCAGCGCGGCGCGGACTTCCGTGGTCAATTCGCGCGGGTGATTGCTGTGGATGCTCAGGAACAGCGGATGATATTGCTTGAGCATGGCGCACAATTCCGGCGTGATGCGCTGCGGCAGAAAGATGGGAATGCGGGAGCCGATGCGGAGAAATTCCACATGCGGAATCGCGCGCAACTGGCGCAGCAGAAATTCAAGTTTGTCGTCGCTCAGCAACAACGGGTCGCCCCCGCTCAGGAGCACATCGCGCACTTCCGGATGGCGCCGGATGTAATCAATTTGTTTCTCAAACTCGGGATGAAAATCATAACCGCTGGCGTTGCTCACCAGGCGCGACCGCGTGCAATACCGGCAATACGAAGCGCAACGGTCCGTCACGAGGAATAAAACGCGGTCCGGATAACGATGCACCAGCCCCGGCACGGGCGAATGGGAATCCTCACCGCAAGGGTCGGACATTTCCCAGGACGCGGTGTTGGTTTCCTCGATGCGCGGGATGACCTGCCAGCGAATCGGACAATTTTCATCCGCCGGATCAATCAGGTTGAAAAAATAGGGCGTGATGGCGAGCGCGAGTTTGGAATTGGCGAGCACCGTGCCCGCGTGTTCCTCGGGCGAGAGCGTGGGCATGAGCCGCTGAAGTTGTTCTAGGGAAGTGATCCGGTGTTTGAGCTGCCAGCGCCAATCATTCCAGTCCGCCTCGGAAACCTGGCTCCAGAAACCGCGTCCCGCTGAATGAAATTTTTTAAGGGAATTTAATCTGTCCGATTCACCTGATTTCCCGCCGTCGCCCGCTTCTGAATTCATTGACATCGTAGGCGAACTATAAATTCAAGCGGTGACCTGTCAAGGGAAGGGGCAATGGATTTAAGGCAATGTTACATAAAATGCTTATTGTAAGGCATTAAGGAGCGTTTATACGCGAAGAAACTTCACAAACTGCCCCTTCTTTTCGAGGGATGCACCCGACCTGCCCGGATTTTTTCTCGATGGCTTACCTCGACTCGATTTGCTGATCGGTTCAGCCAAATCTTGATTTGTTTGCCCGGGCTGAACCGGATTTTTGTGTGGCGAACCATTCAAACAGCAATCGTTTCACGTTTGTAATGGAATCGTCATTGGGTTGTAATAGTGATCTTCCCATACTGCTTTCCTAGCAGCGCCGTCTGCCTGGGACGTTGGCGCACGGACCCGCCACGGATGGCGAATGAAAGCCGGCCGCAGCCCGAGGGGTCGTGCTTGGGCAGGCTGACGGAGCGTTGCCCGCAATGGCAATGCTCCCGCCGCCTTTGGCAACAATATGATCAGTCATCGCTCAATCGGCATTCGCTCGTCGGCCCTGGTTTGCCAGTTGCTGATGGTCACTTGCAGTTTTTGGGGCTGGCTGTTCGTCTGGCAGGCCGGTTTGTTCGCCGAGCCCGAAGCCCTGAAACGGTATCTGCTCTATAACGAATTCCTGTTGATCGGCCTTTTGTTCAGTTGGAGCCGGAAAAACGACGCGAGCGGTTTGCACCATGAATGGGTGAGGGCCATCCGGCAGAGTTTTCGCCAGATGGCTTTCGGCATGTTTTGCGTTTTTTTCGTCGTCTTCGCCTTGCAGGACGCGATGGTGTCGCGTTCCTTTTTCCTGAGTTACATCCCGGGACTTTATCTCACGCTGCTGTTTTCAAATTATTTCGTGCCGCGTTCGCTCGGCAAATGGGCTTTTTCCGGTGATCGCGAGGAACGGGTCGCCCTGGCGGGAACGGTGGAACAGGCCGCCCAGCTTCGGCCCTGGCTGGAACAAAAAAGTTTAATGGGCTTGCGCACCGTCGGTTTGATCTGCCCGCAGCCGACCACACGCAACGGTTGCCCGTTTCCGGTGCTGGGAACGATTGATTGCATGAGCGAGATACTGCGGGAGAGCGCGATCACCCAGGTGATCGTGCTGGACCTGTCGCTCGGCAGCCCGTGGATCAGGCAAATGACACACCTGTGCGAAGGCGCGGCGGTGCGGTTGCTGGCGGTCAATGATATGAACGCCTATTTCAATCACACCACCACCACCTTTGAAGACGATGGCGTCCGGTTCATCGGGCTGCGCGACGAACCCCTGGAAAGCCCGACCAATCGGTTCCAAAAACGGCTGCTCGACCTTCTTGTCGCTGTGCCGGTGGTGTTTTTGATATTGCCCTTCACCACCCTGCTCGTCTGGCTGCTGCAGTACTTTCAATCGCCCGGGCCGGTTTTTTTCCGGCAAATCCGGGCTGGAATGATGGGGCGGCCATTCAAGATGTTCAAATACCGGACCATGCACGTCCATAAGGGCGATGAGGCCAGGCAAGCCTCGAAAAACGATCCGCGCATCTTTCGGGGCGGCGCCTGGCTGCGGAAATTCAGCGTGGATGAACTGCCCCAGTTCATCAATGTGCTGCTCGGAGACATGAGCGTGGTCGGTCCCCGGCCGCACCTGCCCAAGCACGAGGAGATATTCGCCCAGGTGATGAGCAAATATTTCATTCGCAAGTTCATCCGGCCCGGTCTGACCGGCTGGGCGCAGGTGAATGGTTTTCGTGGAGAAATCCTTTGCGAAACGGACATCCACAAGCGCGTGGAAGCGGACATTCATTACCTCGAGAATTGGTCTTTCAGTCTCGACTGCCTGATCATTCTGCGGACGGTCAAGCATTGCGTCTTTCCACCCGGGAGCGCTTATTGAAATGGCGGCCAGAAGCTTCGCGCTCATTCGCTTGCTTGAAAAAATAACGCTGCAACGCCTTAAAATGAGCCATCAATCTGAATTTCGCAAAGTTCACGAATTTGCCACAGAATTGTCATCAAGCCGACATAAGGCCGAATTAGCATGGACTTTCCTGATTACTGCAGGGTGACTCGCGGCGAGTCCGGGGAAGGGCAGTGGGAACCGAGATTGCGTGAAGTGGCGAGAGGAACGCGCAAGCTTGGTTCAAATAATAAGAAATTGCTCTGATATGGTTTTTGGCACAATCTGTGCGGAACGCCACTGGCGGCAGCTTTTGTTGAAGACCTGTGACTGAGAAAACTATTGTCTTACCACCAAATCCGGGCGGAAATAACGCTGAGGCCAATTACCGGCTGACGGTGATGGTTCCCAAGCGGCGGTATCTTTCCTACCTGCGAAACCGCTGGTGGGTGGTCATGATCTGCGTGGCGCTGCTGACCATCAGCGTGTTGGCCTACGAAACCTTGCGGCAGGAGACCTACAGTTCCTACGCGCAGCTTTACCTGACGCTGGGTCCCCAAATCGGCGCCAATGTTTTCACCGAACCCAAGGACGACTACGCCACTGAAATCGAATTGCTAAAAGGTTCGCACCTGCGGCGGGCGACCATGGAAAGCCTCGGCTCCGGATTGCCGGCCCATTTCAATGGTTCCATTGACATTGATGTGGTGCGTCCCATGGGAGCTTCGATCTTGCAACTCAAGGCCACCAGTTCGGATGCGACGGTAAGCCAGAAGTTCCTGCAAGCGCTGATCCAGCAGTATCTTAATTTCAAGCAGGATACGCGACTCAAGACGGCCGAGGACCTGGTGGCTTCATTGAAACTCGAATTAGACCAGCGGGAAGACACACTAAAAACGAACCAGGAGAAATGGGCCGAGTTTCAGAAAACGAACAACGTCCCGCTCATGCAGGAAGAAGCCAAAACCGCCGGTTCATTCCTCGCCGATCTGAAAATTCAATTGGAAAGGCTTACCCTGGAACGTCAACTTCTCGCCCAGGGACTCGCTCTCGAGACCAATCCAGCTTCAGCCAACCTCGCGATTTCGACCACCAACGCGAACCTCACCAACGGAACCGCCGCCCTGTTTGCGAATGCCACCAATTCTTCGCCAGTCACTCCGCTGGAAACTGACACGGCGCTGAAATTTACCCGGACTGACCTGGCGGAAAGCCGGGCGCAGTTAGAATACCTGAAGAGCGCCATGCCCGGGAAGGCCGTGCATTATGAGACTGATGCGGTGCTTCCGCTGGAGCGAAAGGTGGCCGTTTTGGAGAAGATCGCCGCGGATCAGCACCAGGAAAGTTTGAAAAATCTGGACAAACGGATTGCCGCCATGCAGGCGCAAATTCCCATTGTCGAAGCCAGTTTGACCAACGCCGCCGACACGCTTTCGGCAGCGCAATTGATCAAAGACGAAACCCAGCGCCAGCAGGTTTATTACGACAACCTGCTGGCCATGCTCAGAACCGTGGATTTGAACAAGAACATGGCGCAAGAACGCGTCACCCTGATGGATCCGCCTTCTCCGGGCACGCCCGCCCAGCGCAGTCTGCCCTTGCGGATCTTCCTCGCGGTAGCCGGCGGTCTGGCCATCGGGCTGGGCTTGGTGTTCGTTTGGCACATGGTGGATGACCGGTTGGTTTCCATCCATGACGTGAAAGACCAGTTTGGCGAGACGGTCCTGGGGCTTTTGCCGCAGGTGCGCGTGCCGAAATCCAAGCCTTTCGCCGCGCTGCTGGAACCGGCTGACACGCGAGCCGGATATGTCGAATCCTATCGTCACTTGCGTTCCGCGCTGCTGCTTTCCTCGCTCGGCGAGGGCCGCCCGCAGACCCTGCTTTTCACCGGGGCAATCCCTGCCGAGGGCAAGACGACCATCGCCGTCAACCTGGCCCGATTGCTGGCGCAAAGCGGTCTGCGCGTCGCCCTGGTGGATGCGGACATACGCGGCGGACACATCCATCAGATGCTTGGCCGGGCGGCGGCGCCGGGTTTCCTCGATTTTTTGCGCGGCCAGTCGGAAGCCAAGGCGATCATTTATCCGACCGAAGTTGCGGGCCTCTCCTTTGTGCCCGTGGGCGCGGCCAACGAGGAGATTGACGGTCTCCTCACCCACGCCAATCTGGGCGCGCTGATGGACGAGCTGAAAACCGGGCGCGATTTCGTGATCATTGACAGCGCGCCCATGCTTGCGGCGGATGACGCCTCGCTGCTGGTGCCGTTCACGGACGCGGTGATCATGGTGGTGCGGCCGTTTTATACGCGCGCCCGGCAGGCCCGTCGCGCGCTCGAAATGCTTTATCAACGCCAGACCAAGCAGGTGGCTTTGGTCCTGAACCGCGCGCGCGCGGATGACCTTGCGGGACAATACTACGAATATAAACGGACGTCGCCTGCCGCGAAAAACGGCAAGGTGTGACCGTGTCTGGCCATTAATGCCCTGGACCGCAATTTTCCAGCGGGTGGAAAAAAATCAAATTCGGTGAGCGAAAACCTCCCGGCACTCACATTTATGTCACTTCCATTCTCCGAATTTTCGATGCCCGAGTTGATCATCGAACACGGTCGCGCCGAGAAAAACTACTGGCGCGATTTGTGGCGCTACCGGGAATTGTTTTATTTTCTCGCCTGGCGCGACATCCTCGTTCGTTATAAGCAGACGGTCATCGGTATTGCTTGGGCGGTGATCCGCCCGCTGCTGACCATGATCATCCTCACGGTCCTGTTCAATCGGGTCGCCAAGGTCGAGGGTCCCAAGGATGTGCCGTACGCTTTAGTGGTGATGGCGGCGATGCTTCCCTGGCAGTTCTTCGCCAACAGCCTGAGCGACTCGAGCAATAGTCTCATCAACAATTCCAACCTGATTTCTAAAATCTATTTTCCCCGGCTCATCATTCCCGCCGGCTCAGTCATCACGAGCTTTGTGGATTTTCTCATCACCTTGGTGATTATGGCGCTGATGATGATCGGGTGCCGATTCGCGCCGGACTGGCGGTTGCTGGCGTTGCCTGTTTTCACCGCGCTCGCCTTTGGCGCCGCTTTTGGCGCCGGACTCTGGCTGTGCGCGCTGAGTGTGGAATACCGCGATTTTCGTTACATCGTGCCTTTCATCGTTCAATTTGGCCTGTTCGTGTCCCCGGTCGGAATTACCAGCGACCAGATTCCGGATAAATGGCGGCTGCTTTATTCGCTCAACCCGATGGCCGGGATAATTGATGGTTTCCGCTGGTCATTGCTGGGGGGCAAAACCGCCCTCTGGTGGCCGGGCATCCTGGCCTCTGTGATCATCACGCCGGGCCTGTGCGTTTCCGGCATCTGGTATTTTCGGAAAATGGAGCGCACGTTTGCCGATGTCATTTAGCCATGAGCCGTCCCATCATCATTGTCGAGAACCTCGGCAAAAAATACCGGATCAAGCATCAAGCCCAGGGGCAGCGCTATGTGGCCCTGCGCGATGTGATCACCGACAAAGTCACGGGTCTCTTCAAAAGATCGAAGGCGGACCATGGCGGTCAAAAAACGGAAGAGGAATTCTGGGCCTTGAAGGATGTCTCGTTTGAAATCAAGCAGGGTGAAGTGGTTGGCATCATTGGCCGGAATGGGGCCGGCAAAAGCACGCTGCTGAAAATCCTGAGCCGGATCACCGAGCCGACCGAGGGCCGGGTGCGGATCAAAGGCCGCATCGCCAGCCTGCTGGAGGTCGGGACGGGATTTCATCCGGAACTGACCGGGCGCGAAAACATTTTTCTGAACGGCGCCATCCTGGGGATGGCCCGGGCTGAAATTAAGCGCAAGTTCGATGAAATCGCGGCTTTTGCCGAGATCGAGAGATTCCTTGATACGCCGGTGAAACGTTACAGCAGCGGCATGTATGTGCGGCTGGCCTTCGCGGTGGCCGCGCATTTGGAACCGGAGATATTGATTGTGGACGAGGTGCTGGCCGTCGGCGATGCCCAATTTCAGAAAAAATGCCTGGGCAAGATTCAGGACGTGTCATTCAAAGAAGGGCGCGCCGTTCTGTTTGTGAGTCATAATATGGCGGCGGTCACCAGCCTGACGCGTAAAGTCGTGGTGCTCCAAAAAGGGCGGGTCCAGTATATCGGGTCAACCGATCAAGGAGTGGCGCGTTATCTGAGCCTCACCTCGCAAATTAAAGGACGATATGATGCCAAAGGGGACGACCACAAAGGGCCTTATGTTTCCCGAGCCTGGGTCAATTCCCTGGAAAAGGGCGCGGCGCATATTTCCGGAAATGAAATGAAGCTTACTTTTGAAATACAACATCCCCAACCGCCGAAAAGCGCGTGCTTCTCATTCCAGATCATAAATCAAAATCAACAAGCGATTGTCCACTGTTGGATTTATGATGCCGAGACCCCGATATGTCGGAGCGGGAATTCCACCACCCTGGAATGTCGCCTGCCGCATTTGTCTTTAAACGTGGGCCGTTATTCAATCACCACCTACCTGTCAGAACCGCCGGGCGGTGAATTTTACGAGCGGCTTGAGGGCATCTGCGAATTCGATGTGGAAATTCTGGGCCGACAAACTCTCTTTGGCTGGCGTCCCGATGCTTGCGCTTACCTCGAAAAGTTTGACTGGTCCCAACCATGAATAATTACGTATTCAAACCGGCTGAGGTTGTTTCCAATGATTTGAACAATGCCGAATATAACCGGCAGCGAGTTTCGCCAGATCCTAAAGACCAATATTATGCGCATTTATCCGATGTCCGCTTGTTTCTGGACCATTTTTCCGGGGAAACATTCGATCAATTTTTGGATTACGGCTGCGGTGGCTCGCCCTACCGCCCTTTGTTCAAAACCGGAAAATATATCCGGGCCGATTACGTTGATTGCGGGAATCTTGACTTTCTGATCACACCGGACGGAGGGATTTCCCTGGCGGACAATTCTTGTGATTGCGTGCTGTCAACGCAAGTCCTGGAGCATGTGTTTTCTCCGCAGAAGTATCTTTCCGAGGCCTTCCGCGTGTTGCGCCCCGGGGGCAAATTGATTCTCACAACGCATGGCGTCTGGGAAGATCATGGCTGCCCGTATGATTTTCGGCGCTGGACTTACGACGGTCTGCAGCGGGAACTTGAAGCGGCCGGATTTAGAGTGGAAAAGGCCGCCAAGTTAACGACTGGCCCCAGGGCGGTCATTTTTCTTTTTTCCCAGGTTGCCGCCCAGGTAACCGACACGCGCCGCCATCTATTGGGTTGGGCCTTCTGGTTAATGCGCCGTTCCAGTTTTGCCGGCGCGGAATTGCGACACAAATGGATGGATTGCCAATTTGCCGCCCATCGCGCCGTCTATGGAAACGAACCGGGGCACGGAATTTATCTTGCGCTGGGTATCGAGGGAGTAAAACCCAGGACGGGACCTGATTCCTGACCTGCCGCATGGAGTTGCATGAGGCTTGCCTTTATCTCGACGATGTCGGGCGCTCCCTGGGGCGGCAGCGAGGAACTTTGGAGTCAGACCGCGCTGCGGCTGCATCAGGAAGGGCATGAAGTCCTGGCCTCGGTGGTTTGGCATCCGCAACTTTCACCGAAAGCCCTGGCGTTGGAGAAACAAGGGGTCAGGCTTTTCCCCTGGAAACTGCCGGTTCATCAGTCGCTCCCGGCACAATTATGGACCAAAGCCAGACGGAAGCTGCGCCGCCCGGAAGCGGCGGTCGCCTGGTTGAGAACTCACCAACCCGATTTCGTGGTCATATCACAGGGATGCATCTGGGACGGAATCGAGTGGATGAATTGTTGCGCCGCGGCAGGCATGCGCTTTGTAACTGTTGTTCAGCTCAACACGGAAATCTGGTGGCCGGATGACCGGCGGGGAGTGGAGATGGCCCAAGCCTATCAGGCGGCGAAGCGGGTCTTCTGCGTTTCGCGTCATAATCTCGATTTGCTGGAGAACCAGCTTGGGGTCTCGTTGCCCAGGGCGGAAGTGGTTTGGAATCCATTCAATGTGCCGACCGACCCGCCGCCGCCCTGGCCCAGCGAGGAGAGTTGTTTGAGAATGGCCTGTGTCGCGCGATTGGAACCGACCGCCAAGGGGCAGGATGTATTGCTCAAGGTTCTGTCACAGGATCAATGGCGAAAACGCCCGGTGGAAATTAATTTCTACGGGAGCGGCCCGTGCGAACAAAGTTTAAGGTCGTTGGTGAACCGCTTGGAATTAAAGAACGTCCATTTCCGGGGCCAGGTGGCGGACGTGGCGGCAATCTGGAAGGAAAACCACATCCTCGTCCTGCCCTCGCGTGCTGAAGGACTGCCTCTCGCGCTGGTGGAAGCCATGTGGTGCGGCCGGCCGGCGATCGTCACGAATAGCGGAGGCAACGCGGAAGTTTGTATTGATGGAGAAACGGGCTTTGTTGCCGCTGCTCCGGCAGTCAGTCTTTTGGCCGAGACCATGGAGCAGGCTTGGGAACGCCGCCACGAATGGCAAAGCATGGGGCAAGCCGCGCGCGCGCATGCCGCAAAGGTCATTCCTCGTGATCCGATAAATAAGTTTTGCCAGCAGCTATTGAAATGCGCGTCGAAAAGTTAGGACCGATTTTCAAGGGCTGAGGCAAACATGCCCTGGAATGCCCCATTTGTGAATGTATCAAACAATCCTTCCGCGCCGGTGATGCCCGGAAAAAGGCAGCGCGCGCAGAATTTAAACGCGCCGGACGTTTCCGTCATCATCTGCGCGCATAATCCGCGCCCGGATTATTTGCGGCAGGTATTGGGCGCGCTTCGGGCGCAGACTTTGCCCAATGACCTATGGGAATTGTTGCTGATTGACAACGCCTCGACGGAACCGCTGGCGGACACATGGGATTTGTCATGGCATCCGGCCGCGCGTCATATCCGGGAGCCCAAACTCGGCCTGACCCACGCGCGTTTGTGCGGAATCCGGGAAGCGTCCGGCTCGCTCCTGATATTCGTGGATGATGATAATATTCTGAGCGAGGACTATACTGAACAGGCCCTGGCCGTTTCCAACGCGTTCCCAGGCATTGGAATTTGGGGCGGCAGTATTTCCGGCATTTTTGAAACGAAACCTCCTTCGTGGATGGAGAATCGCTTGGGATATTTGGCCGTCGGCGAGGTTCAATCGGACGCTTGGTCCACTTTGAAGGGGTTCAACGCTTCCTGTCCGCTGGGAGCAGGCATGGTGGTGCGCAAATCGGTCGCGCTGGGCTATGTTGCAAGAGCGCAGAACGATCCACTGCGTCTGGCGCTGGGGCGGAAAGGCGCGCAGTTGACCTCCGGCGAAGACATTGACCTGGCGTGGTCGGCCTGCTCGATGGGCTTGGGCATGGGCAGGTTCAAGAGCCTGCGGCTGCGGCACCTGATCGGCGCCCAGCGACTCGATTTGGATTACTTCGAGCGGCTCGTCGAAGGCGGGTCTTATTCCAACGTTTTTCTCTCCCATCTTCACGATGTGGCTCTGGAAGAGTCGCCCAATACAGTTTGGGCGAAACTTCGAGTCATCAAGCAGCAAATGGGGATGTCAGTCGTGGAACGCCGGCTGGCCCGGGCCGCCATCCGGGGCAGGAAACGCGGCCTCGCCGCGCTGAAAGCCGCGCTCTCAAGTTTAAATGGAGCTCACCCATGAGAGTTGAACTGTCGCCTCTTTTCGGGCAGGTGCCGCCTGTGGCCGAAGATCTTGAGATCATTGGTGTTTACGAACGAAGGTTTGAGGAGCGCAATTGGGCGACGGTCTGGCCGAAGTCGGGGGTGGTGCGGTGGGCGGACGGCACCATCGAAATGGAGACCCTTTGGTATGAACGCAATCTGAAGAATTGTGGAGATTACCAGTCAAAGTGGTCGTGGTTCCCGCGCTTTCGCCGGGGGCGATTTTTCAACTTAAGCATGTTTTGGTCGTTTTATTATTATCATTGGACCTGCGATGTGCTGGCTCGATTGCATACTTTGCTGCCGCGCCTCACGCCGGATGTCCGGGTAATTCTGCCTCCGGAGACGAAGCCATGGCAAATCCGCGCGCTGGAACTCATCGGTTTGCCGCGAAATCAATGGCTGCCTTTCGCCGGGAAACGGCCCTGGATCGTCCAGCATCTATTATACGCCTCGCCCGTGGCCATGACCGGAGACCATGAGGAGAAGTCGCTGCATTGGGTGCGTGATACCATTTGGCGAAATTGTCTGGGGGGGCCTCCCGCCGGTCCGGGATGGCGCAAACTCTATCTCACGCGGAAAAATACCTGGTCCCGCAACCTGGTAAACGAGGAGGAACTCATCCCGGTGCTGCTGGCGCGGGGCTTCGAGTTGGTGGATTGCGCGACCTTGAGTTTTGACCAGCAGGTTCGACTTTTTTCCGAAGCCAGTTTTGTCGTAGGCCCGCATGGCGCGTCGTTCACGAATGTGCTTTGGTCCCACCCCGGCACGACTGTTTTCGAGATTTTTGATGATTGGGCTTTGCGACGGTACTACTGGTCTTTGTGCAAAACTTTAGGTCACTCACATCATTGCGGCGTAGCCGAAAGCGTTCCAAATCCTCCACGCGAGCCGAACATCCTGGTGAACCGGCGGGAATTTGAAACCGCCCTGGATAGGTTATTGGCGGCCGAAATGGCGGTCGCGCCGGCGAATTGAATCATGCCCAGGCTCAGCGTCATCATTCCCGCATTCAATCGCGCGCATTTGATCGGTGAAACTTTGCGCAGCCTGCTGGCGCAGACTTTGCCCGCGGACGAAATCATAGTCGTGGACGATGGTTCGACGGACGGCACGGCGGCGGCGGCGGAGGTGTTTGGAGCGCCAGTCAAGGTTATCCGCCAGGCGAACGCGGGGCCGGCGGCGGCCCGCAACGCCGGCTTCCGGGCGTCGCGCGGGGAATTCATTCATTTTTTTGATAGTGACGACTTGGCGGCGCCCAACAAACATGCGGTTCAACTGGCGGCGCTGGAAACCACCGCAGCGGACATTGCCTATGGGCCATGGCTGAAAGGCCGGTTTAACGGCAAGTCATTTTGTCCGAGCAATCAGGTGCTTCAACAAAAGGGGCTGCCGCGGGAATCGGATTTGGTCAGGGCCCTGCTGACCATTTGGTCGGTGGTGCCGCACGCCGCGCTGTTTCGACGGTCAATGGTCGAACAGGCGGGCGGATTTTCTGAAGATCTGCACGGAACGGAAGACCAACAGATGTTCCTGGCTTGTTTGCTGGCGGGCGCCAAAGTGGTGCATACGCCGGACACCATTGAGTTTTACCGCCAAGGCGATGCCGGAAAAATCACGGAATCCCAGGGCGGTCGCTTGCGGCATTTGCATGCCTGGGGATATTTTTTATGCAAGGCCCGGCAAACTTGCCTGGCCAAGGGAATTGATCCCGCAGGCTGGTTCGGCTTTCGCCGGCGCGCCTGGGAGTTGCACGAAGAGCTGAGCCGGCGCGGCGATGCTGATCCCCGCTTGCTGGAACAACTGGAGCCTTTGTTTGCGGGACGAATGCCCTTTGGATTTTACCGGTGGCATGGGAAATTGGAGCGTTGGCGCGGGGGATTGCAAGCGCGAGTGACCGGGGGGCGGGCCTCAAGCTGTTTCCGTATTGGAGCAATCAGGCCGGTGCAAATTGAACAATTGCGCCTCCTGGGCTTTCAACTGGGCGAATCAAACGGCACTTAGCCGGAACCATGCAATATAAACCACGGATAAACACGAATTGACACGGATAGGAAAGGGAAAACAACCTTTCTGAATCTTCCCAGAGCGGCGCCAAATAGTGAGTTGTTATCCATTTGCTAAAATGCCCGATTTACGAGTCTGAATCCGTGTTTATCCGTGTGCATCCGTGGTTGAATTGAATTCTTACGGCTTGGCACAGGCTGATTATACCCCCATGAAGGAGTCGAAACTGAGTTCAAACGGCGGCGATGCCGCCCAACTGATGGACCGAAGCATCACTGCGGGTTTGGACGGAGCCGCCAGGCGTTCCGGTCGTCGGCTACGTTTGTTGATCGCGGAGGAGGCCTTGCTGAGCGCTTCGCGCGGCCATTGGTATGAATATATTCGCAGCCTGGCGGCGGGGTGCGAGGCCGGGGGCGTTGAAACGTGCATCCTCGGAAACCAGCGCGCCGAGCGGGACATCATTGACTCGTTGAAAATGAAGCCGGTGCTGCGTTACTCGGCCTGGCACCAAACGCGCAGCGAATCCAATGCCGCGCAACGCTATCTCAATGTGCTCCGCCATAATCTGCGGCTGGCCCGTGACCTGCGGATATTTCTGGAGCACAGCGAACCGTTCGATGTGGTGTTTGCCCCCACCGTGCAATCGCCCCAGGTGCTGGCCTGGCGGATGACCGCCCGCCGCTTCGGCGGTCGCAAATTCAAGCGCCTGGTGGTTGATTTTGTGAACACACCTGGAACTTACCGGCCCGACGGCGGGTACGATTTTCCCAGGAGCACCTGGTTCATGCGCACGGTGTTGACAGGCATGACGGGACTTTGCCGCCGTGGAATCTTCGCTCCGGTGACCGAGTCGCGCCGGGCGGTCGGGCAGTTCAAGGCTTTCTGCGGTCTGGATTTTGGGATCATCCCGCAAGTCGTCGCGGTGCCGGGGGAATTTTCGCCGGGACAATCAACGGAGGGCGTCAAGCTCGGCAGTTTTGGTTTTGCGCGGCACGAAAAAGGCAGTGACCTGCTTCAGGACGCGCTGCTCCGCGTGTTCAATTCGGGAGAAAGCGCCCCGACGAAATTCGTCTTGCAATGGGGCAAGGGATTCAAGGACGCCGAGGGGAAATTCATTGAGAAGTCGGAGCCGCTTCTCCGCCATTCGCAGGTTGAATACATTGACCGCCCGTTGGGGACGGTTGAGTATTTCGACCGGCTGTCGGGATTGGACGGGGTGGTGCTGCCGTATCGGGCTCGTTCGTATGGAGACCGTCCCTCGCGCGTGGCGGTGGAAGCGGCCTGTCTCGGACTCCCTTTTGTCTATACCCGGAACACCTGGCTTGAAGATCTGGCCCGGCGGTTTGGCGCGGGAATCGCTTTTGAAGATGGAAACGTAAATGACCTGGCGCGGGCCATCGGGGAACTCGTCTCCCGCATGGCGGAATTGAAGCAATCTGCTGCGGCGCGGGTGGAGGTGGCGAGGCGCTATCACTCGCCGACGCGGTTCAGAGGTTGTTTGTTCGCCGAAACAGACCCGCTTGCCGGGATGGCTTTTTAGAAGGCGCGGGCCGCGGGTTCAACTAATCCTTTAAATAGAATGAATGGCATATTTTACGTGGCGACCGGTGAAAAATTCCTGGCGGAGGCGCTCAAGTCCGTGAAGAGCTTGAAAAAGCAGCTTCCTAATGTTCATGTCACATTGTACTCGGATAAAGCTTGCGATTCGGGCCATTTTGACCGGAACGTGATCATCAGTGCGAGCAAGTTTTCCTCCCAGGACAAGGTGGAATGTTTTCAACAGGTGGATTACGACAAAGCGGTGTTTTTGGACACCGACACCTATGTGGTTGAGGACATAAGCGATATGTTTGAACTGCTCGATCATTTTGATTTTGCGGCTTCGCTTGAAGTGGCCCGGGGCTATTGGTACCGGGAGTGGTCGCTCCCCGATAGCTTTCCCGAATTGAATTCGGGGGTGATCGCCTTTAACAACACCTCGAAGACCAAGAAGCTCTTCGCCGACTGGCTGGCTTTTTTTGAGGAATCGAAGATCTGGCAAAACCGTTGCCTGCGGCATGACGGCAAGCCCTGGGATCAACCAGGGCTTCGACGGGCTTTGTTTGAGGCGAAGGACATTCGCATGGCGGTGTTGCCCTCCGAGTATAACGCGGTCCGTTACAATGGCACTTATCTGTGGGGCAAGGCCAAGATCATTCACAGCCGGGGTAATATTGAAGAAGTGGCCGAACGGATGAACCGGGACCACAATGTCGAGCGATCGTTCTTCCAGGGTTTGGGTGTGATCGCGGATTTCAGCCGGATTTCACTGGCCCGGGTTTTTGAAACGGTCATGCGGGTAAACGCCTGCGCCTGCTTGGATGTTCTACGAAGAACAATGAAACCGATAAAAAATTGGGCCAGGAGACCCGAGGTTGAAGAGCGCCTGATACAGGACAAGATTTACGAAAAGGCTGCCGGCGAAAAACCGCTGCCTTGATACACTCTGCAAAATCTCAAACTCAAAATTGGTATGTCGGCTGCTTTACGCGCGTTTGGGGAACAGTATTCGATGATTAACCGTCGCAAACTTATTGCGAAATGTGCTCCGACGACATTGGTGGTCAGGCATTCCCGCCTTGCCCAAACGGCATTGCTCGCGCTGCTCGCTTTCGGTGGCCAGGAAGCGTCTTTCGCGCAGCCCGCACCGCTTAATGTTTTGGATTTTGGCGCGGTGGGGGACGCTCTTCAAATTCTGGTCAACACTGTCAGCAATTCGACCATGGTGACCTTTCCACCCGGGAATCCGCTTTCAAATGCGGATGTCGGCAAGGTCATCATGTTGTTCGGGGTCGGGCAGCCAACCACACCGACCAACAATCAGGATCTGCTGGGGCAAATTGTGGGAGTGGCCAACGGCACGAATGTGACCATTTCCATGCCGGCCGGGCGGACGGCGGCGCAAGTGCCGTGCACTTATGGCACCCAGAACGCGCCGGCGTTCCAGAACTGCGTTAACGCCTGCGCCGGCACCAATACAATAGTGTCAGTTCCTCCCGGTAATTACCTGTTGATTCCCCCCACCGCGCTGGATCCGCATTTTGTCATGAGTTTTTATTCCGATTCCTACCCGGCGGTGACCATCAGCAAGGGCGGCATCCACTTTTTAGGCGCGGACCCGGACACTTGCATTTTAACCGGCAATGGAGCCTGGCTGCTCCGCACCAACTGGTGCTATCGCGGAGAGATGTTTCAATGCCTCGGGCCGGTGACCAACAGTGCCAGCCCGCTGGTGTTTGAAAATCTGACCATGGACGGAGGGCTGGCGCAGGGGCGTCCGGCGGTCGCCGGGGTCGGACTGACGGTGGATGGTTACGGTTGGGATGACACCCATGACGCGGTGGTGGATATCGGCACGGCGCCGCTGCATGCGATTAAGAACTTTGTGAACTGCCGGTTTACGAACTGGCGCGGGGAAATGCTTAAGAGTGTCGTGTCGGGAATGGATGGCTATATTGGCGTCACGAATTGCGCCTTCCTGAACGGCAGCGCGTCCGGTTTCAATTTCAACTTCACGCATCGCATCAGCGGCTGCACTTTTTCCAACCTGGACATGGCGATGGAGTTTTATGCAGGTTATATGCTGGGCGACTCGGTTTTCGAGAACTCCATCATCACCAATACGCGCGGCGGCATCGTGCTGTCGGGAGCGTTGACCAACCGCACGATGCCCTCCTACACGATCCGCGGCAACTCCATCGCCGCGAACCAGTTTGGCGTCATCTTCGGGCCGGCGCAAAATGTGAGCGTGACCGGCAACCAGTTTTACGGCGCGGCGCAAGCCATCAAGACCGACGGCGCGGCCTACCAGGGGTCGGCTTGCAACTCGGGCATCAGCATTGTGGGCAATGTATTCAATGGCTCGTATCAGGTTTTTCTCGTCGGTGGCGCCGGGGCTGATCGTATCCAAAACGTGGTGCTGAGCAGCAACATCGCCTGGAATTGCAACACGTTTGGCACCGGCTACGGCTGGTCTTCCAACATCTTCTTCGGCAACAACGTGTCGTCCAACTCCTCTCCCGGAAATCTCGGCAGCGGCGGGCTGACCGGTCAATGGTTCCTGGATGATCCCTCGAATAACTTCCCGCCAAATTTCATTTCGGACGTGATCGGCCAGACGAACCTCATCTCCTACTCGACGGGATCGCGGCAATTGCTTTGGGTGCCCAAGACGAATTCTGTTTTCCTGGTTGACGATGGCTTCCCGCTGCAGATTCCCGCTGGCGCTCAACTGACCATCTCCAATTCAGGTCCGTCTGCGGTTCCGGTATTTCTCTCGAACACGCGTCCGGGCGCGCAAGCGGTAACCCTGGCCATGAATTCAGTGCTCAACTGCCTTTGGACGAACGGAGCCTGGACAAGTGTCGCCCAATTGCAGCCGGGTCTGGGACAGGTTTCTTTGCGACCGCCGCCGCCCACCGGTCTTCGTATCCTGCACTAAGCCGGGAGAATTTCCTTCAACCACGGATGAACACAGATAAACACGGATTTAATTTTGAAAAAAAGGCGCTTTGCCTGGTAAAGAACGAATCACTATGCGTTGCTGCTTGAGGCAAATCCGGAGAGATTTTCCCCCTTTCGTATCCGTGTTAATTCGTGTCCATCCGTGGTTTACGATCTTATTTCGGCTTGGATAGGGCGTTCCCAAAAGCTCAGGACTTCATGAAGGACTCGATCAGTTCCATCCCGATGGACCACGGCACCGGCTTGCTCGCAGGCGGCACGGACCGGAGGGAAAACCATCTTGTTCAACGGCGCCAGCAAGACGGCGAAAAACCGTTGCGTTTGATTTATTTTTCGCCTTTCGAAGCTGGCGGCCTGGCTGACTACGCGCATGAACAAGCCAACGCTTTGCAGGAATCGGGCGTGCAAGTCATGTTTCTCAGCACTCCGGCCGCAATCGCCAGGAAAAAAAATGCGAAATACCAGCCCTGTCCCCAACTCATGGAAGCGCCGCGCGGAAACGGCTCGCGGTCGCTGCTGGCCAGGCGAATCGGCACCACGCGCTACATTTTGAAGAACGTGGGACTTTTGTTGGACAGCGTTCGCCGGGAAGGGGCTGACCGCGTGTTGTTTTGTTCTTACTCCGAGTATCTGGCGCCGCTCTGGGCGCCGCGCCTCAAACAACTTGCCCGCCGCGGGGTGGTGTTTGGGTCCGTGATTCACGATCCGGTGAGGAGTTTTGTGGTGGGGCCGGTTTTATGGCACCGTTGGTCGGTGGCTTGCGGTTACTCGTTTCTTAAGGAGGCGTTTGTTCATGAAGCCATTGAGTTGGACACCGGCTCGCCAGCGCCGCGGCTCCGCACCACGGTCATTCCGCACGGGCCTTACTCGTTCCCGCCCTCGGGTTCAACGCGCGCCAATACGCGCGACCGGTTGGGAATTCCCCGCAATGCCCGGGTGCTGCTGTCGTTCGGCCATATTCGCGATGCCAAGAATCTCGATCTGACGCTCCGCGCGCTGGCCCGTTGCCCGGATTTCTATCTGCTCGTGGCGGGACAGGCCTCTTCGGCGTCGCAAAAACCGGTTTCCCATTACCGGGAGCTGGCCGCCAACCTGGGCGTTGCCGGGCGCTGCCGATGGGAAGCGCGCCATATCGGAGAAGACGAAGTGGGTGGTCTGTTTGAGGCGGCGGATCTCATTTTACTTACCTACGGCGCGGAGTTTCGTTCCGCCAGCGGCGTATTAAATGCCGCCGTGCAATTTCGCAAGACTTGCCTGACTTCGAGCGGGCAGGGTAATTTAAAGAGCGTGGTTGAAAAATATGGCCTGGGCGTCTGGATTGAATCTGATTCGGAATCCGCCATCATCCAGGGGCTGCAGGGCTGGCCCCGCAACTGGCCCACCCCGGATTGGGACCGCTACGCGGCTGAAAACTCCTGGCGCAGAAATGCCGCACTGGTGAAGAGCCGGATGTTTGTCGGGGCCGGCGTCCAGAAATGAATCCTCGGCTCATTACTGGCAGCGTCCTGGCCTATTCTTACAATGCCTTCGTATCGCACATCCCGCTGCATCTGGTCCGCTTGCTCTATTTGCGCGTTTATCTGGGCCGGTTTGGCCGGGGAACTTCGGTGCAAATGCAATGTCGTTTCCTGAACGGTCGCAAGATTTTTTTCGGCGAACGAAACGTGATTAATTTCGGTTGCCTGTTTGATGGCCGGCGTCATGCCATCCGCACCGGCTCGGATGTTTCAATCGGCCCGGAGGCCGCGATATTGACCCTGGGTCATGATCCACAATCCCCCGACTTTGCGGACCGCGGCGGGGATGTGGAAATCGGCAACCGCGCCTGGATTGGTTACCGGGCGGTCATATTGCCGGGCATCAAGATTGGTGAAGGCGCGGTGGTCGGCGCGGGCGCGGTGGTCACTCGGGACGTGGAACCTTTTGACATCGTTGCCGGAGTGCCGGCGAAGAAAGTGGGAACTCGGAATCGCGAATTGTGTTATCAACAGAATTACAAGCCGTTCCTCCTGTGAATTCGCCCGCGCGGTCGTCAAGGACCGGCCGCCCGCCTTCCACGCACCAGTGGGTTTGCTGCCAGATCGGGTCACGGGAGCATTACGCGGTTCCCCGCGCCCTCGCCCAAGGCGGCCAACTCGGCTGGCTGATGACTGACGCGTGGGTTTCGCCGCGGAATTTCCTCAGCCCGCTCGCGCCGCGCCGACTGGCCGAGCGGCATCACGCCGATCTCGAGGACGCGCAGGTGCGGGCCTGGAACCGTGGAATTCTTGCGTTTGAATTGCAATGCCGCCTCGTCGGCGCGCGGGGATGGGCCGCAACCATGCGGCGCAACGAGTGGTTTCAAAAGCGCGCCGCGGCGCAACTGAAGCGTCTTCACGACGAAGGCAGGCTGATGAATCACGCCTTGTTTGCTTACAGCTATGCCGCGCGATCCCTCCTGGAATTGGGCCGTGCGTGGGGACTCCCCACCGTGCTCGGTCAAATTGACCCCGGTCCGGTCGAGGAACAAATTGTCGGTCGGTTGCATAAAGCTGAATCGTCCGGGCGGAATTCGTGGCAGCCTGCGCCGCCGGAATATTGGCAATCATGGAAACGCGAATGCGAACTGGCCGACCGCATATTGGTCAATTCCGATTGGTCGCGCCAGTCGCTGATTGAAGCGGGAATTGATGCGGACAAAATCATGGTTGCGCCGCTGGCCTTCGAGCCTCCGGCGGAAGCGGCGAGTTTTTCGAGATGCTATCCGGACCGGTTCACGGCTGAACGCCCTTTGCAATTGCTCTTTTTGGGGCAGGTGATCGTGCGCAAGGGAATCCGCGAGTTGATCGAAGCAATGAAACTTTTGGAAGCCGAGCCGGTGGTGCTTCAAGTGGTCGGCCCCAATCCCGGCGAAGTGATTCCGCGACCCGCCGCCAATATACAATGGCTGGGAGCCGCGTCGCGCAGCCAGGCGATGCGTTATTACCGGGGCGCGGATATTTTCATGTTCCCCACGCACAGTGACGGTTTTGGTTTGACCCAATTGGAAGCGCAGGCATGGAAACTGCCGATCATCAGTTCCAGGTTTTGCGGTGAAGTGGTCACGCATGGACGGAATGGATTGGTCCTGGATTCCATTGACGCCCGGAATATCGAGCGGGCCGTACGCACGTTGCTGGAGCAACCGGAAAAACTGCGGGCCATGTCGGCCCGAAGCGTGGACATGGAGGATTATGGGTTGGCAGCCCTTCGCTCCCGTCTGGATGCAGTAGTCTCGGACATCAAAGGCTGATTTGATATGCTGGAAGTTGCGTTAACCGGCCAGGTGCTTTTATGGCTGATCGTCCTTGGATTCTTTCTGGCCAGTGGCCAGGCTTCATTGTTTCACCCGCTGACCTTTTACCTTTTCTTTCACGGTATGGTGTTCGTAGTCCGGCCCATGCTCATTCATTACCTTCATTTTGACACGGCTTGGATTTACATGAAGATCAGTCCGACGGATGACGGCATGTTGAAAACGCTCGCCGTCACCTCCTGCGCCCTGCTGGTGTTCGGCATTGTTTGTCTGACGGTTGGGCGCACCCGCACGGAATACCAAACCGCCGCGCCGGCCCCATTCACGCGGGACCAAACCAATGCTCTCGCGCTAACCACTCTTTTGCTCGCGCCATTAATTTTGTACTCGATCAAGACCGCCACGGGAGGCGGAATGCAGGGCGAACATCGCGGAGGGGTGTTCGTCCTGACCGGCGCCAGTGGCTACACGATCGAGGCGCAATACATGGCTGGTCCGCTGATCTGCGCCTGGCTGGCCTTGACGCGGTTCAATTGGATCAGCCTCGGCGTCACTGCCTTGTATATCGCCTATCGTTCCTATACCGGCTGGAGTCGTTGGACCATCATCCTGTTTTTTCTCGCGGTTTCGGCAGTATATGCCTGGCAACGACGCAGTCGCTGGCTGCCCCTGTGGTCCATATTGCTGGCGTTACCCCTGCTCATTCTCTTTCAAACCCTGGGGCACAACCGGAGTTATGTTCAAAATCTGCTGTCCGGAGAGCAGGTCGTGGAAACCACCCAACCCATGACGTCCGCGGAAGCGTTCAAGCTCAAATATGACACCCAGGAGTTCGCCAATTTCGATTTTCTTTATTTCATTCTCCAAGTCGTGCCGGAGCGGACGGAAACTTTCACTTATGGCACGCAGTATTTGCAACTCTTCACCGAGCCGATTCCGCGAAAGCTCTGGCCTGGAAAACCGGCGGGCGCGCCGATTGGATTTTTCAATCTCAATAATTACGGCGATTTCCTCGGTCTGACTCCATCGCTGGTCGGAGACGGCTGGATGAGCGGCGGCTGGGTCGGCGTCATCATCACGGTGGGGCTGGTCGGCTGGTTGTTGGGTTTGGCGCATCGCTGGTTCTGGCGGAATGCCGGCAACAACTTTGCGGCTCTCTTTTACATGATCGGCATCGCAATGTTGCCGCAATGGTATCGGGACGGCGGCATTTCCATCGCGAAATTCTTTTTTTGGAACCTCTCGCCGCTCATTTTGTGGCTCGGAGTGAGTTGGCTCATGGGTTCGAGATTGGTGCCTGCCTACTCGGTCCGGGTTCCCCGCAATCTGCGGCTGCACCTGGTTCCCGCGCGGGCAGCATCCGCCTCGCGGAATGGAGCCGGGCCGGACAGTCAGCCGCGCTAAATCCGGCGCGAATCAAGCGCTGTCAGTCATGAAGTCCATCGGCATTGTCTGGGCGCAGTTCGGCCCGTACCATTTCGCGCGAGCCGCCGCGCTGCAACGCCTGGTGGGAGCCGAAAATGCGGTTGCGTTCGAAATTGCCAACCGAACCAGCGTTTATGCCTGGAAGAGACCCGGCGTTGAGGTGAACCTGATTACCCTTTGTCCCGGTTCGGTGTTTGAGGAAGCTTCGCTGCCGGCTGTTTTTTGGAGCGCTCGGCGCGAACTGTCGAAATCCGGCATCAGTGTGTGTTTGATCCCCGGCTATTACCCTCTCCAATTATTGGCCGTCCTGCTCGCGGCAAAATCGCTCGGAATCAAGACGGTGATGATGAATGAAGGCCACGCGGGCACGGCGCGGGCACGTGGCCTGGTCGCTTTGGTGAAACGGCGACTGGTGGGTTTGTTTGACGCGGCGCTGGTCGGAGGCGAACCCCAGAAAAGATATGCCGCCGCATTGGGAATTCCGTCGCACAAAATTTTTACCGGCTATGATGCGGTTGATAATGATTACTTCGTCCAAATGGCGAGCCAGATCAGGAGCCGCGAACCGGCTCACCTTGACACACGAGCCAAGCGCGAATCTTCTCCCTCTCCCCGCGAGGAACGAGCGGGGAGAGGGCCGGGGAGAGGGGCAGCTTTAAAACACACCAAAGACGATACGATCACCCCTCTCCCTAACCCTCTCCCCATTCGTCCCTCATGGGGCGAGGGAACCAGATTGCAACATCCGTCCGTGCGGGAGTCAAGTTGCGCCCAACCGGAACTCAGGAGCCAGTATGAATTACCCGCGCATTATTTCCTGAGCCTGGGACGATTTGTGGCCAAGAAAAATCTCACCACGCTCATTCGCGCCTATCATCAGTTTCTGCAAAACAATTCGCGCCGGCAAACTCACCTCGTCATGGTCGGGTCCGGCGAGGAAGAAACCAACCTGCGCGCGCTGTGCGGAGAACTCCAGTTGCCCGTTTATGAAAAATCGCAAGCTGGCACCGCAAAATCCGCCTGCTCATCCTCTGCTGGAGATGCCGAAAGCCAACCTGGTGTGCATTTTTATGGGTTCAGGCAAATTGACGAGAATCCGATTTTCTATGCGCTGGCCGAAGCGTTTGTCCTGCCAAGCTCTTTCGAGGAATGGGGCCTGGTGGTCAATGAAGCGATGGCCTGCGGGTTGCCGGTGATCGTCAGTCAAAAAGTCGGTTGCGCCGAGGATTTGCTGGTGCGCGGCAAATGGGATGTCGAGCCGGGCGATGAATGTGCCAGAGACATCGAGATATTAAGGCTGGCGGGACAAATGCGTGTAAACGGGATTTCATTTGATCCAGACTCCATCGAAGAACTCGGCCACGCGCTGCTCCTGCTCGATTCCCATCCGGAATTGCGCGACACCCTGGGCGCGAACAGCCGCCGCATCATCGCCGGGTATTCCTGCGACAATTTCGCCCGGAATGCCTTGTTGGCCGTCGGCGCGGCGTTGGGCGAAAAATTTGAGCAACCGGCCAAGATGACCGCCCGCATTTTGCAGGCTGAACCAACCTCCACGTCGCGATAGCGCGCATGGTCATTTCAATTTTATGATGCGCCACATGCACTTTACGCAATCGCTGGAACCCCTGGAGGGCGGCGGCCTGGGCATGAGCACCGTGGCGTTGCACCGGCAGTTTCTGGAAATGGGAGTTGCCTCCACGCTTTGCTCGACGCATGGCGGGAAATCGCAACAGCCGGCTCCGGGGACGTATGAATTTCAACGGCTCAAGCCCGGCTTCCTGTATTACGCGCCGGAATTAACATATCGGGCCAGGCGCCTCGTGGGAGAGGCGGATGTGTTGCATGGCCACGGATTTTACGTGGGGACAAATTGGCTGCTGGGCCGGGAAGCGCGGCGGCAGAAAAAACCGCTGGTCTATCATGTGCATGGTTTTTTCGAGCCGTGGATTCTTAATCGGTCGCGTTGGAAAAAACGCCTCGCCCATTTGCTTTTTGAAAACTCCAACTTCCGACAGGTGCGCCTCTGGCGCGCGTTGACGGACAAGGAGGCCGACCAGATTCACCGCCAGGGAATCAAGGCGCCCATAGTAGTGGTGCCAGTGGGGTTGGATCCCGGGGCATATCAAGTTCCTTACCAGTCAGCCGAGACAATCGAAACTCCGCTCGCCGGAAACCTGACAAAATCCAAGCCGCGGGTAATTTTTGTGAGCCGCATCCATCCGAAGAAGGGCCTTGATCTGCTCTTGCCCGCGTGGGCGGCGCTGGGGCCACTGGCCAGCGAATGGGAACTGATCATCGCCGGACCTGACGAAGGCGGTTATGCGGCGACGGTGGACAAAAGCATCCGGCAATTGGGCTTGGACGATTCCGTGCGGCGGGTGGGGAAAGTTTCCCACGAGACCAAAGTGAAGTTGTTGAAATCAGCCGACCTGTTTGTGCTGCCTTCCTATTCGGAAGGATTTACGAGCGTCATCCTCGAGGCCATGGCGGTTGGTCTTCCGGTGATGGCGACGCGGGCGTGCAATTTCCCGGAACTGTTCCGCGCGGGCGGCGGTTGGGAATGCGAGTCCACGCTGGATTCCGTGAAGGCGGCTTTGCGAGAAGCGCTCAACACTTCAAGTCAGGAGCGGCGGCAACGCGGTGGAATTGCAAACCAGCTCCTGATTCGTGACTTCACCTGGCCCCGGATTGCCGAGCGGCTGTTGGAGGCGTGCTCCGTCCACTGTTCCTCTTAGCAAAGCCGGCGCAGCGCATTTCAAACGTCTTCGTTCGAATCAAAATCAACCAATTGAGGTCGAAATGAATATACCAACTGCCACTCCCCCGCCAAAGAAGCGCCAGTTTTTCAAGAAGCCGCCCAGCCGTCCGTCCGGTGAGTTTCTTGAAAAAATGACGATGGATTACCCCGCGCTGCCGGCCAAAGTTCAAGCGGCCCCGGTCGCGGCGACGGCCATTAAAGTTCGCAATGACCTGTTTAATCCCGCCAAGGGGTTGGATCGCGGTCGCTCGCGTCGGCACGAAGCGGTCTGGTATCTGGTCAAATGCGCGTTCTTCCTGACGCCTCTCCCGTTCCCATCCTCCATCAAGGTGCGCGTTCTGCGCTGGTTCGGCGCTTCGATCGGGCGTGGCGTGGTGATCAAGCCCCGCGTGAACATTCACTTTCCGTGGAAACTCAGCGTCGGGAACCACTCCTGGATCGGCGAGGAGGTTTCCATCCTGAATTTTGAGCCGGTGACCATTGGATCGCATTGCTGTATTTCGCAACGCGCATTTCTCTGCACGGGGAACCATGATTTTCGGCAGCCGGACATGTGCTATCGGAACCGGCCCATTAAAATTGAAGATGGCGCCTGGGTCGGCGCGCAGGTCTTCGTTTCGCCGGAGGTTACCATCGGATCCGAGGCGGTCATCACCGCCGGTTCCGTGGTGACGAAAAGTCAGCCGGCAAAAATGGTTTGCAGCGGCAATCCCTGCCTGGCCCATAAGCAGCGCTGGCCGGAAGACTATTCAAACGCCCTTCGCTTCCACGAGTTCCAGGAAGTCTCTGCTGGTTAAGCGCTGGCCGCCGTTCTCAAACCTTTGATGAAGTTGATGACCCGTCTGAATCGCCATGGCTAAAGTCGCTCCCATATCCTCCCCAATTGCTTCCCCGAGAATTCAAAGGCAACCTGATGTTCGTGGCTGGCCGAGCTTAACCGCTCTTTTAAGCCCGGTTGGTTTGCTCTGCCTGAGCGTCGCCGCCTGTTGGGCGCTCTTCTTTAACGAGTTGCGCGGCGAGTGGGCCGTCAATGCCCAATACAATTACGGTTACGGAGTCCCATTGCTGGGTTTGGCGCTGCTCTGGCGGCGCTGGCCGGACCGTCCGGTTGCCTCTTCGAGGAACGGCATGCGGCTTGCCTGGGTGATTGGCGCGGGGCTGCTTTTTCTGGTCCTCCCGTTTGAGGTCATTCTCCAGGCCAACCCGGAGTGGCGGCTGATTTATTGGTTGAATGGCTTTCAGGTGATCGGGCTGGGGTGCTGCCTCCTTTATTGTCTGGGCGGCTGGAGTTGGGTCCGGTATTTCGCTCCGCCGCTGGTGTTCATGTTGATTGCCATTCCCTGGCCCATGGAAATGGAAACGACCATCACCCAGGGGTTGATGCGAGTGGTGGCCGGTTTGACAGCCGAGGTCGCCGGATGGCTGGGCATTCCCGCCGTTCAACATGGCAATCTTATCGAGGTCGGCGTGGGAATTGTGGGGATTGACGAAGCATGCAGCGGTGTGCGCTCGCTGCAATCGGCGCTCATGCTTTCCTTGTTTCTGGGCGAAATGTATCGCTTTCCCTGGCTCCGGCGCGCCGGGTTGCTCGGCGCGTCGCTGCTATTTGTCCTCCTCGCCAATCTTGCCCGCACGACTTTTCTCGTTTGGGCGGCAGCAAATCGCGGCATGCGCCAAATGGAAAACTGGCACGATACCGCCGGCCTGGTGGTGATGCTGATTGCGCTTCCCGGTTTGATGGGACTGGCCTTTTTGATGAAACCCAAGGAACCGCCCGCGGCTTCCGAGACGGCGCCGAGGCCGTTACTGTTCCCGATGATGTCGCGCTGGACGGGCCTGACCGCGCTCGCATGGATCGGTGTCGCTTTGCTGGTTACGGAAATCTGGTATCGCACCCATGAAACCAGTCTGGTTTCCAACGCGCGCTGGTCCGTGGCCTGGCCCACCCAAAACCCGCAATTCAGGAAGACCGGCATACCCGAAAAATCACTGGCCATCCTCCGTTGTTCGAATAGCAACGCTGCTTCCTGGCAGGACGACGAGGGCAATCAATGGAGCGCGTTCTTACTCCGCTGGAATCCGGGCAAAAACTCGGTGGCGCTGGCAAAAGGACACCGTCCCGACATTTGTTTCCCGGCGGCGGGCGCCAAGTTGGCGGAAGATTTCGGCCAGATAAATATCGCGGCGAGCGGTGTGGTTTTGCCGTTTCGGCATCAGAGTTTTGAGGGCAGCGGCAAGGTGCTGCATGTTTTCTATTGCTTATGGTCCGACCGCCGGGCGCCCAACCAGGCGGAGTTGGCCCCATCCAGCCCCCGGAACCAGCGTCTGCAAGCCGTCCTCGCCGGCGAACGCAACCTCGGCCAGCAAGTTTTGGAAATCGTGCTTCAAGGACCCGATACCAGCGACGAAGCGGTGGCGGCTCTCAAACAACAACTTCCCAACCTGGTCCGGCGGCAATAACCGCGCTTTGCTGTAAAAAAACCTGCGTCCGCACGGGAGTCGTTAGTAATACACGCGAAAGTCGCCCGATCGTTTGTTACAAATCCACGAAGGAAGCCCGTGACCTTTCCGTTTGACGCCTTGTTTGGTGGAAAAGCCAGAATGTGATTGTGATCAGCAATTCTCATTTTAGCTGAATGCGGCAGGAAGCGGAGCGGGCCGATCGTGGAAAGCGCGGGTAATGCCTGACGGGGCCCGGCGGACGTTTGCGCCGGTGGAGGGAACTGGTGCAGGCGAT
>Ga0182013_10000148_pt1 | contig 88265 bp, 68 predicted proteins | sample 612S2MmetaG_FD_120487 | JGI IMG/M metagenome (GOLD analysis project Ga0182013, IMG submission 120487) | Permafrost microbial communities from Stordalen Mire, Sweden - 612S2M metaG | ecosystem: Environmental > Terrestrial > Soil > Wetlands > Permafrost | place: Sweden: Stordalen | collected... | reverse complement strand
GAGGTTGCCCATAAAAGCACCTTTCTGTCTGGAATTGTAACACTTACGGTCGCTGGCGGCTATGGGTCGGGTGCACGAGAGGAAATCCGGGCGTGGTTGTACGCCAAGTCTTTGCGGTATTTCATTACGTTCGCCTGCTACGGCGCGCGTCTGCGTGGCGACGAACTGGGATCAGCCCCAGGCATTGCAGCCCCACCGTACGCATGTTAACCTCTTTCGCTCCGATGCAGGTATTGGTTTGGACCTGGGTGAACCTGTTGTTCGTGGTCGAAGCCGGCTTGACGATGCTGGCATTCGGTTGCACGTGCCAGTTCAAGGCAGTGCGGCAATTACTGGGCCGTCTGGCGTGTTCCCGCATGGCTCCCCTGATCGCCGGCGTCCTCGCCATTACCCTCAGGCTTGCGATGCTTCCGATCGAGCCGGTTCCCGTACCCGGCGTCCACGACGAATTCAGCTACTTGCTGGCCGCCGACACGTTCGCCCACGGCCGCCTGGCGAACCCCACCCATCCCCTGTGGCAGCACTTCGAGACCATGCAGATCGAGCACGTTCCGACCTATGCCTCCATGTATCCGCCGCTGCAAGGCCTCCTGCTGGCTGCCGGCATCCTCACGACGGGCGTGCCCTTTGCCGGCATCTGCTTTGAAATCGGAATGATGTGCGCCGCGCTTTGTTGGGGCCTGCGCGGGTGGTTCCCGCCGGGATGGGCTTTTGTGGGCGCCATGCTGGCGGTGCTACGGCTGTCTATGTTCAGCTATTGGGCCGACAGCTACTGGGGCGGCGCGCTGGCCGCCGCCGGCGGAGCGTTGCTGTTCGGCGCCGTGCCACGGCTGATCGGCCGCGCCCGGCTGCGCGATGCGCTGCTGGCCGCCGTGGGCATCGCGATTCTGGCCAACACCCGCCCGTACGAAGGTTTCGCGTTTTCGTTCGCCGCCGGATTCCTGCTGCTCGCCGGGGCGCGGCACCCCAAGCTTCGGGTGGTGTTGCCGGCCTTTGCGGCGGTACTGGTGCCTGTCGTGGCGTGCATGGCGTATTACAATTGGCGGGTCTTCGGCTCTCCCACCACGCTGCCATACAGCATCAATCGTGCTACCTACGCGGTCGCCCGCGTGTTCCTTTTCCAGGCGCCCCTGCCGCAGCCGCACTATCGGCACCAAAGCCTTTACGACTACTACGCCGTCTGGGAGGCCGCCTACTTTCTGCATGCCCGCACCCTTGTCGGCTACCTGGAGGTTTCCCTTTCGAAACTGCAGGCGTTCTGGCAGTTCTTTGTGGGGCCGGCGCTCACCGTGCCGCTGGTTGCCGCCGCCTTTACCTGGCGCAGTCGCCGAACCCGCGCTTTGCTCCTTACCGCCGCGTTCATGGCCGCCGCCGCCAGTCTGACCCCGTGGTACATGCCCCACTATTCCGCTCCCGCCACGGTGGCAATCCTGGCTTGGATCCTTCAGGGCCTTCGCGCACTGCGCCGATGGAGGCCCGGCCTGGCCGCTGCCATCCCGGCGGTCTGCACACTCATGGTAGGAATTCGGATTGGGATGGCGCTCTTGCCCATCCCTTTCGTCCTGACCTACCCCATGACGTGGGCTGCTACCTGGTCGCCGCACCTGGAACGCGGCGCCATCGCCCAGCGCCTGCACGCCGCCGGCGGCCGCCACCTGGTGATCGTGCGCTACCAGCCGAAGCACGACCCGTTCAAGGAATACGTTTTCAACGACGCCGACATCGACCGGTCGGAAATCGTGTGGGCACACGACATGGGCCCGGCCGGTAACGCCGAATTGCTCCGCTATTTTCCATCGCGCCGTGTCTGGCTTCTGGAACCCGACCGGCGGCCGATCCAACTCACGCCTTATCCGGCCGGCCAATAGCGCCCGCGCCAAGCGCGGCAGTGAAGAGGACTCCGGGCCAAAGCTGGAGGCACAATCGGTCGAGCGAAGTTTCCAGCAGCCATCGCGGATCCTCGGGCGTCAACATGTAAATCGCGTAATAGCCGGCCGCCGTAAGCGACAGCGCTAGGCCGGCGGCCGCCAGACCCGGACGATGACGCCCCGCCACCCCGATGCCCGAAAGCAACAGATACCCGGCAAGGAAAATAACCGGGCTCAGCAGCGGGCTTCCAAACCGCCACATCTGGCCGGCGAACGCTTCGGTCACTATTCTATATCGGTGGACATCCCGCAGATTTTCGCCAATTTGCGGTCTGCCGTTCTGTCCCAGGAAATACCACGAAACCACCACCCAGCGCCGGAAATACGAGACCGTCAGCAGAAAGGGGCACGCTCCCGCCAGGAAAGCGCCGATCCGCTTCAAGCGCGTCTTGCGATCCGTAGCCACTATTAGAATCAGGGCCTGCGCCGCCACCGCCGCCACCACCCACAACAAGCCCTCGCTCTTGGTCCACGCCGCCAGACCGGCGGCGATTCCCGCGAGCGCCAGCCACCGCTCCGGCGCCGGGGAACCACCCGCGAGACACTGCAATACGATCGTGGCCAGAATGAAATACGACAGCGCGACGTCGGCGTATTGAGACGCGGCGTAGCGGATGAAGGCTGGTGTTGCCAGCAGAAGCGCTCCCGCCGCTAATGCGTGCGCACGGCCGCGCAGCGCGCCGAGGGAAGCGACCAGCAGAGCCGCCACCGCTACCGCGAAACCTGCCGCCAGAAGAACCGGCACCAGCGTCGTCTCGCATCCGAGGTCTCGCCATGCCCGCGCCACAGTAGCCGGCACCAGCAGAGGGTAATCGGTGTGCGACCAGCGGAGCGCTGGCGAAAACGCACTCCGCCAGGAGTCCCCGGCCTCATACAGAAAGCGCGCACGCTGGTTCCAGATCGCCCAGCCGTCCCACCCGCCGCTGGGAAACCGGGCCGACCACCACGCGAAGACAGCCGCATCGGCCGCGGCCAGCAAGAGGAACAGGTGCCGGAGGAGCGTTTCGCCGGAGCCAGCCGGGCCGCTGCCCCCCGGGGCGCTCGATCCAGGAGCGGGAGGCCGCATGCGCCACCCAACCAGCAGGCCAACCACTAGCACGGCTTCGATCGCCAGGTGCGAAATGCCCGTGATCAACGACCAGAAGAAGACCGCCGACGTGACGCCGATTCCGAACGGGAGCGCCAGGGCCAGGCGTAACACCCTGCCACCGGCCCACCGCTCCGGCGGAGCCAACAACGCCACCAGCGCCAACCCAATACCGGTCGCCAATGCGGCCGAAATCGCCGCCCATACCGCCATCACCGGCGCCTCAGCAGGAGCAATCTGTCGCCAAAATCCTCCACCACCTGCAGCTTGAGCCGCTCGAGCGCATCTGGCGATATCGAATCGCCAACCACGTACTCCCGATCGATGTTGGGCCAAACCACTTCCGGCGTGAGCGCATATTGGGCCCGGAAGAAAGCTCCGCCCCGGTAAAGATCGACCGTGCGCGCGGCGCTGGTATATCCGATTTCCCTGATACCACGGCTCAATAAGAGATGGCGCATCGGCGCGTACCTGCGGACCGCGTCCGCCGCCATATCGTGGCCACCGGTAAACGTGTTTTCGGCGCCGAGGCTCACCAGGAGTCCCGCGATACCCGACGCCGTCGCGACCAGGAAAAGCCCCGCCAGGGCAAGCGCCCGCCAGTCTCGGCTATCGCCCGCCACATGCCATCCTACGGACAGGACACATATATGAGGTAGTGTACGCCAGGGACGACATAGAAATGGAGACGGACGTCTGATGGGCAGGAAGGCGGAAGAAGAAGACGGAAGGAAGATGCGGAAGGAAGACCCCGCGCCGCGTTTCTCACTTCTTCCTTCCGACTCCTCGACTTCCCCTGCCTTCCCCCTACTCCTCCCCCTCCTCCGCCACCTCAATCTCCTCCAGCAGTTCCGGATTGCGGGCAAACCGCTTCAGCACCCGCACTATATCGCCGCCGCGGAAACCGGCCCGCAGCAGACGGCGATAGGCGGCGGCCATATCCTTGTCTTCCTGGAACAGGTTTTCCTTGGACGCCAGTCGGTACTTGCGGCGCACCCAGGCTTCGATCAGTTCTTCTTCCTTGACATCGCGATAGGCCTGGCTCACCGATTTTTCGGCCAGAGCCGGCGCTACGCGGCGCTGGCGCAGATCGCGCACCACCCTGGCGCTGCCGAGTTTGTCGTTGCTCAACCGCGCGGCGGCGTAGCTTTCCGCGTAGCGGCGGTCGTCCAGATAGCCGTACTCTTTCAACCGGCCCAACATCGGCTCGATGTCCTCGGCTTTGGCCGCGCGGCGGCGCAGCTTTTCGCGCAGCTCACCGGTGGAATGGGCCCTGCCGCCCAACACCTTGAGTGCATAATCCCACAACTCGGCGCCGTCCAGGCGCCGCGGCTCTTTCGGTCCCATAGAACCACGATCCCATGGGGAGTATACTGAAGTTTTAAGGATCGAGGAGGAAATTATGGATAAGAAAGGCTTCTCCAGTTTCCTGCTGGGGATGGGTGTTGGCGTGGGCATTGGTTTGCTCTTTGCCCCGAAATCCGGCGAGGAAACCCGGAATTTGATCAAGACCAAGGCCGGCGAAGGCGGCGATTTCCTGAAGCAGCGCAGCGCCGAAATCAAACAAAACGCGGCCAGTTTGGTGGAAAAGAGCAAGGACGCGGTGGCACGGCAGAAGGACAGCTTAGCCGACGCCGTGGAAGCCGGCCGCCAGGCGTATCGCGATTCCGTCAACCAGTCGTCCGCGGCGGAAGGCCCGGCATAATCGGTAGGGAGTTCGGAAAGTACCGTCGCGTATCGGGCGGCAAGCTTTCAGCCATCAGCCATCGGTCGCCCTGCGAAGCTGACCGCTGAAAGCTGACAGCTACTTGAGACGGGGGAAGAGTCTTGCGCATGTCGGAAGACGTGTTTCGCATCGTGATCACGGTAGCCGTGGTGTTGGCGTGCTTGGCGTTTGTGGTGCTGGCCGCGGTGGCAATGGCGTTGTACCGCAGCAGCCGCAGAATGCAGCGCAAAGCCGAGCCGCTGATGGACCGGGTCGAGCCGCTGATCGCGAAACTCGATCCGCTTGCCGATCAGGTGGCGGCCATCATGGACAGCCTGGTTCCCGCCATCGAAAAGGCCGGACCGGCCATCGACGATCTCCGTCCCGCGCTGAAGCGGATCGGTCCCGCCATCGAGAAACTGACCCTCATCTTCGAGCGCACTCAGGAGGTGGTGGCCGCCGTCGGCCGGATCGTGGAAGATACCCGTCCACGCATCGCCGAAGTCTCCGGCGAAGTCGCCGAAATCGTCCACACCAGCCGCGTCCAGGCCGAGCGCTTCGGCGAAACTCTCACCGACGCTACCGATCGGGCACGGGTTCGCCTGGCGCAAATCGATCGCTCGGTGGAGAGCACCGTCGAACAGGTCAACGAGTTGAGCGACGCCGTCAAACGCGCCGTCTCCCGTCCGGTTCGCGAAGTGAACGCAGTGGCCGCCGGTTTCTCCGCCGCCATCTCTACCCTGGTCCGCGGTTCGCGCCGCAGTTCGGTCGATACCGCCACTCAGGACGAAGAGATGTTCATCTGAAAGAGCTCTCAGCGTTCAGCAATCGGCTCTTTCAGAATTTCAACGCCGCCAGGCTTGCCGGCTTTAGACCCGCCCGTTTCTGAAAGTCGTCTCGCCCGCTAAAAGGCCTGCCAGTTCGCGCCGCCAGCAACGCGTCGATCTCCGTCTCGCCAATGCCGGGAATAAGCCGCAGAATCCCGGTCTGAACCGTGTTGACGTCGAAACGCACCGCAGCTTCCTCGTCAAACGCCACCAGCCGCACCTTCGCCGCCGGCAGCTCGCAGGGAACTTCCGGCCCCAGCCGCGAAAGCAACACCGCCGGATCGGCCAGCACCTGCTCCCGCCAGTGCCGGCGCGCCTCAGCCAAACCTTCCCGGTTCAGCCCGCCCACATCGAGCCGCAGCGCCGCCAGATAATGTTCCCTCCACAGCCGTGCCGCCGCCGGGTCGACGAATACGCCGTGGCTGGTGTCGTCGAGCGCCTCCACGATGGCGGCTTTCTCTTCCGGAAACAGCTTCATGTATTCGGTGACTACCCGCACCAGCCACGGTCCGGATTCGAGCCCCGGATTGGCCGTGAAGGCAGCCTGGATGGCCCGCAGTATCCGGTTCTCGCGGCCCTCGATTGTGGCTGCATCCGGAACCGCGCTGCCACGCATCGTAAACAGGAAGAAGAAACTGGCATAGTAGCCTTCGGCCTCGAGCAACTGGTTGGCGTCGCGCACGCTGGCGAAGTCGCGCGCCTTCTCCAGTTGCACCCGCAGGTAGTCCGCCCCCTGAAACGCGCTCTCGAACGAGAAGTTGTTCTCCCGTACTTCCGTGTACCGGGCCACATTTTGCGAATAGCTGGTCAGGTCCGCCGAATGGTGAAAATATTCAGCCTGCTGGAATGGCGCATCGCCGAACAGAACCATCTCGCGGTGATAGCGCTGGCGGTTCCAGCGGTCGCGGCCCACGTGCGCCTGCACGGTTTCGAGGTGAATGGCGTAGCCTTCGTTGAAGGCCGTATTGCGGTCGGTGAGCGCCGCCGTCGAATGCGGAATCGAAGCGATCTCCCTGGCTTCCAACCCCCGCCCCCCGGCCACCATCGATATCGCCATGTGCCCGGTCTCGTGTAGCAGCGTGGTTTCGAATCGCCAATCCTCCGCATCCAGCAGAATATAGGGCTGCCGCGGGTGCTCCTCGACCTTGCCGAGTTTCTCCAGGCGAAAGCCCGTTGCGGCGTGGTTGCCGCCCTTGACCAACGCCACGTAGTAATGCGGCACACCGCTACCGGGGTGCGCAATTTCACAAGCGTCGCGATAGAGCCGAAACGCGCGTGCCGCCGATTCGTTATTCAACCATGGCGTGTACCGCTCCGGGTTAGCCGCCAGGCGATAGAGCGGATTCCGGTCCGAAATCTCCGCTCCGCGCGTGTCCACCGCGCTCACCGGCTCCAGAAAAATGACGTGCACCGGCGCCTGTCCGGCCGCGCAAGCCGCCATGAAACCAGCCAGCGCGCCCAGCCGCAAACCAGCCATATTAGCCCTCTTCGTTTCGACGTGTCACGGCGCCAATCGTTAACGCCTGCCACTCTTCTTCGTGGCGCGGGCCTCCGGCCTGCCGCGTCGGCACTTTGCCGACGCCTGGGCCGACTCTCCGAACTCTGAAGTCGCCCCGGCGGTTTTCTGGTGCTGAGGAAAATAGGCTGACCCAACTGACGGGGACCGGTGCGGGAGCCAGGTGGGACAGACGATCGTTTTTCGTCGTCTGTCAGGCGCGGGCGGCGTGTCGAGGCCTGACAGACGACGAAAAACGATCGTCTGTCCCACCTCTGGGCCGCCGAAACTGGCTCAACTCAAGTTCCACGACTTCAGGAGAGTTCGGAGACTCGTCTCGACGCCCGCTTCGCTGGCGGTCGCGGCCCGGCTACATTCGCGAACTCCCGAGGCATTTCTAGACTGTGGGCCTTTATAAAGTCCTCATGGACTTTTTAGGACTTCCTCAGGCCTGAGTGGTTAGGCTCAAGGATGAAAGCGTAAGCGGCAAATGTTACCCGTCCTTGAGAAGCACTTCGGTCCGGCGGCCAAGCTCCCGGAAGGGCCGGCAGCCGGAGAAGCGAATTCGGAGCTGAATATCGCGGTGATCTTTACGTCAATCCCATCGACGTTATCGGCCTTACGGACGGCGGCCATTCTGGCCAATCGCCTGCGCGCCAGCGTCAACTTGATGGTTCCCCAGGTAGTTCCCTACCCCCTCCCACTCCACACGCCGCCGGTGCCGCTCGATTTCACCGAAAGGCGCTTTCGCGTTCTGGCGGAGGAGTGCCCGGTGGAAACCACGGTTCGCATTTATCTTTGCCGCGACCGGGTCGAGGCCCTGACAGCCGTGCTGAGGCCGCATTCGCTGATCGTGATCGGCAATGGCGGGAGTTGGTGGCCCAGCGAAGAGAAGCGCATGGCGCGAAAGCTACGCCGGGCCGGCCACGAGGTGGTGTTCGCGGGAGGGTAGGCGCGCGGCCCGCCCGAAGAAGGCCGTCGAATGCCTGGCCGCCTTAGTGCCGAGCGATGCCGGGAACGGCTTTCCGCAGGCGGCGAGCGCCGAGGACGAAGAGCAACCCGGCTGCCATCGGAGCCAGCGTGCCCGGTTCTGGAGTGGTGGTTTCGGGCGTGAGGTTCAGTGACAGAAATTTTGCCGACGGGTCCGGTACGTTGATGCACGCTGCGTACTTACTGCCGGCCTTGCAATCCCCAACATCCAGGGTGAAATCATAGGACGTCGTGCCAGGCAATGAAAAGAGACTCTCAAACGCGCCCTGATTCGGGTCGCTGAAGCCGGCCAGAGTCACATTGGTTACCGTAAGGGTGCCGTTCAAATCGACACCATCGTAGCCCTCGAGATCAGCGGTGCCGTCGTCATTCCAGGTACTGAACGTGTAGGTTGCCGCGAAGCTGTCCACGCCATCGCTGGCGGAAAACGTGCCACCCGTCGGGCCGGAGAGAGCGTCGGGATCAAAGGTCCAGGTCAGGCTCTCGTTATCGGGCGTCTGAAACTGCCACGCCAGGGTTCCGGTGCCCAGCGTTTGGGTGCCACCGTAAGTACAGGTACCATTACAGATTTCGCCGAGTGTAATGACTAAATCCGTGCCGTTAAACGCCACGAGGTCGTCGCCACCGGTGAGGGAAACTGCCGGCATGACTCCGGCCGCCAACAGCGCCAGGAAAGCCGAGTAAAGTGTAGTACGCATGAATGGTCTCCGGGAGCTGTTCGAGCCCCAAAAATGTCTGAGTTCGTGTTACTGGGGTGCCAAGACGCCAAGATCTAGTGTAGTACAAATCGGTTCAGAAATTACCAGTACCTTAGTACTTTTGTCCGCCTCAGCTTGAAGATACTATTCAGGAGTCGAACGGGCCGTAGAGCCGGAACCAAACAGAAAGCTCGGGAACGGCATCGGCAACACAAGTCGCAGGCGGAACCGCCTGCGCCACCAAAGCAAGTGCATCGTTTTCAATGGTGGGGCACTCGGTTCCGCCTGCCCGGCTCGTTTCGGCGAGTTTTTTCAACAGCTTCTGACGGTCGCGGCCCGGGGCATGGGGCCGCGTCAGTACTTTTCCAGCACGGCGCGATACACCGCGCCATCCTTGGGCAGGTTCAGGCCGAAGTCCGTCTGGTCGCCGTTCAACTGGCGGTTGACCTTCCATTGGCCGTCCTGGTAGCTGCCCTCCTCGACAAGGAAGAAGCGGCCTCCGTCGCCGGGTTTGCGCTGTCCGGGCGCCGGCAACCCGCGCCGGGCACGGAAGCTGACGCGCGCATTGAATCCCGTAAGGACGAACTCCGCCGGCCCAGTCTCGGCGATCAGCACGCGCCCGTCGGAGACTTGCGGGTCGCCCGCGTCAAAGCCCCAGTTCGGGCGACCGAACTCGACCAGCACGTCGTACTGCTCCAGGTGCAACAGCTCGAAATCGGTGCGGTAGTCCTGGACGGCGGCATGCAGCTTGCCGTCCGCCTGCCACTGGCTCAGCTCGGCGGTCATCGGTGCCAGCAGTTTGTAGCTGGCGGCCAGGCCGGCAAGGAGGGCGGGTCCGGTGGGGGTCCAGCCGGTCGCGTCCAGCCCGAAGGGCGAGAAACCGATGGTCCCGAATTCGCCCAGAGCCTCGAACAGGCGCTGCCCCGCCGGAGCGTCGTAGCTTGTCTCCGGGATGAACATGGGGTTGTCGGGACGCCGATAGGCGGTCATCATTTCGCGGTAGTCCCGCCGGCTGGAAAGGTAGATATCGGGACCGATGGCGTCGAGCGCCGGAGCCATCGCCTTCCAGACGCCGAGCATGGCCGGCTCCGGGCCGCCGCTCGGGTAGTCCTCGCCAGGCCGCTGGAAGTTGCCGCCCAGCGCGAGCCAGCAATTGGCGTACATGGGCAGAGGATAGGCCTTCTTGCCCGCCGCGGCCACTTCGCCCACGTAGGTGGAGAAGCCCCACGCCGCGAAGAACTCTTCGGCCTCGGCGCCGAATACCTGCCGCCAGGTGCCGGGCTTCTTGCCGAGCGCGGCCACGAGTTTCTCCGGTACCGCGCCCTCGAACAGCCGGTTCGCTTCGGCGGAATAATCCCGCGGCGTACCGTAGGAGCCGGTCTCGTTCTCCACCTGCAGCATGATCACGGTGTGCCGGTCGCCGTCGGTCTGCTTCAAATGCTCCAGCAGGGCGGCGAATGCCGCGCTGTCGGCATCCAGAGTCGAGTGGAAGTACGGCGAGATCACGCCGGTCCACTTGCCCGAGGCGTCGATCATGGTGGGGAAGTGCTCCCGGTCCTGCTTCACCCATAGCGGCACGTAGTTGGACGCGCCGTTCTTCCAACTGCCGAACCACAGCAGCACCAGGCGCAGATTATGCTCGCGGCCCCAGTTCACGATCTTGTCCACTTCGGAGAATTGGTACTGGCCGCGGGTGGCCTCGACGTTCTCCCAATAGACCGGGATCTCCACCGTGTTCGCGTGGATCGCGTCGACGGTCTTCCACACGTCGGGCAGCGCCGCCGCCCATCCGCTGGAGTTGTTCACCTGTCCGCCAAGCATGACGAACGGCTGGCCGTCCACCAGAAACTGCCAGCCGTGAGCGGTTTTCCGCAGCCGCGGCATCTCGGCGGCGGCCGCAACCGAGCATGCCGTCAAGATAAAAACGAATATGAATCCGGCTCTAGAAATTCTCATCGAAGATTTCCCTTGGGGCCCTTTCCCGCAAGCAATTGTACTCCCGCACGCTTCCCAAATGGACCCGTTTATCGGGAATTTCGGGGTCGAGGGGCGCAAACCGCGCCCTGGCGGTCGCGGCTCGGTTAGGGGTGTGGCGCCGCCGAAACTTGAGCTATTTTGTAGATAGCGTGATCGCCATGCGGAGTCCCGGCCCGATCCTGTGCCTGACGGCTGCATTAGGGCTGCTGGCGCCGCTCGGTGCCGCGGAACTGGCGTGGACGGGGCGGGTAGTGGATGAAAACGAAACCCCGGTCGGCGGCGCCGTGGTTACGGTTCGGCCGGCTTCGACCGCGGCCCCATCTGGCGGCTTCCGGCAGGCGCGCACGGATCCCACCGGCGTTTTCAGTCTTTCGCTGCCGCAAGCCGGCGATTACCTGGTGGGAGTGGAATGCGCGGGCTACTACGCGCTGCACGATCAGCCGGTGCATCTCTCCGACAACACCCCGGAAACCACCCTCGCCATAGCCAAGGTTCGGGAAGTGTTCCAATCGGTGGACGTGAACGAACGGCCATCGCCAGTGGACGTGGCGCAGACCCGCAACCAGGAGCGGCTCACCGGCACCGAGGTGAACGACGTTCCCTACGCCAACAGCCACAGCCTCTTGAATTCCCTCGCCTTGATGCCGGGCGTGGTGGAAGACGCCACCGGCGCGCCGCATTTCAACGGGTCGTCGTCCAACCAGGTACTTTATTCGCTGAACGGGTTCAACATCACCAACCCGATTTCCGGCCAACTGCAGACGGTGCTGGCGGTGGAAGGCGTGCGCTCGATGGATTTTTCCTCCGGGCGGGACTCGGCTGAGCTGGGTAAAGGGACGGCGGGAACGCTGGCGATTGCGACCGGCTCCGGCACGGACGCGTTTCATTACACCGCGACCGATTTCATTCCGGGGGTGACCACGCAGGGCGGCTTCCGGCTGGGCAACTGGTATCCGCGCGCGGGAATTTCCGGCCCGATCGTGCGTGGGCGGGCGTGGTTTTCGGATACCATTTTTCTGCAATACGACCAGGGTTTCGTCACCGGCTTGCCCGCCGGCCAGAATACGCGCGATGGATTTGCCGGCAGTAACCTGGTGCACACCCAGGTGAACCTGGGGCCCGGCAACATTCTGTTCGCGGATTTTCTGGTGAATCTGGACAACGAAGGCCGCTATGGCCTGGGGGTCCTCGATCCGGTCTCCACCACCACCACCACCCACGCCCGCGAATACTTCGCCAGCCTCAAGGACCAGGTGTACTTCGGCCACGGCACGCTGGTCGAATTCGGCTATGCGCACAATTACTTCCTCGGCACGCAGACGCCGCGGGGCCAGAGCCTATACGAGTTTTCTCCGCTGGGCCGGACCGGCAACTATTTCGTCCAATCGCGGCAGACGGCTTCCCGCGACGAGGCGATGGTGCAGGGCCACCTGCCCGCGTTTCACCTGGCCGGCACGCATCGCCTCGAAGCCGGCGCCGATGGCGATCTGCTGGAGTACAACGCCGCCTTTCACCGCACCGGCTATGAGTTGATCGGCCTGAACGGACAGGTGCTTTCGACCACGCTGTTTCAGGGCAGCGGCGTGTTCGGGTTGCACGACGGGGAAATGACCTGGTATCTGCTGGACGACTGGCGGATTTCGAAGCGCCTGCAGTTGAACCTGGGCGTGCGGCAGGATTGGGAGCGGCGGTTGGAGGCCTGGGCCTGGTCGCCGCGGGCGGCGTTTTCCTGGTCGCCGTTCTCGACGGCGCGGACCCGCGTTTCCGGCGGTTACGCCGTCACACACGATGCCGTAACCATGGAGTTGCTGGGGCTGCCGCTGGACCAGAGCGCCGTCACCACCCAGTACAACTCCAGCGGCGCGGCCACCGGGCCGCCCGCCCAGACCATGTTTGCGCTGGGCCAGGGTCCGTGGGAACTGCCGCGCGCCACCAACTGGACGCTCAACGTGGATCACAGCCTGACCTCGCGCCTCCATGCCACCGTCAAGTACCTGCGGCGGCGCGGCACGGACGGGTTCGTGTATGAGAATACGCTGGCGCCGGATGCGCCGCCATACGAGCTGCCGCTGCCCAACGCGCAGTCCCCAGGACTGTATCAGCTCAGCAATTTGCGGCGCGACGACTACAACTCCTTCCAGATATCGGTACGGCAAAGATTTTCGGGGCAGTTCGAATGGATGGCGGCGTATACCCGATCGCACGCGCTCAGCAACACCGTGCTCGATTACAATGCGGGCGAGCCGCTCTTCGTGCTGCCCGGGCAGGTGCCCATGCCCTGGGACGCGCCCAACCGGGTGGTGGGGTGGGCGTATCTGCCGCTGCCGTGGAAGAGGTGGGCGATTTCGGCGCTGGCGGACGCGCGCAGCGGCTTTCCATTTTCGGTGGAGGACCAGACCGGGCTCATTTCGGGAGCGGTGGATTCGCACCGCTACCCCGCGCACTTCGACCTGAATATCGCCATCGAGCGAATGGTTACCCTGCACGGCTATCGTTTCGCCCTGCGCGGCGGCATCGACAACGCCGCCAACCGGAAGAATCCGACGGCCGTGAATAACCTGATCGGGTCGCCCGAGTATTTGCAATTTTTCGGCGATGAAGGCCGCCACTTCGTGGTGCGGATCCGATTTTTCGGGAAAGCCGGAAAGTGAAGAATTCAGAGCTTAGCCACGGATAAACACAAATAAACGCGGATAAAACCCTTGGGCTTGTTGATCTGTGCTACTACCAGTCAATCCCTTCGCGCCCCGCAACGATTCTGCCGTGGGGCAGACCATCGTTTTCTGTGGTCTGTCGTCTCTGGGTCTACGGCCCGCGCAAGCTCATGAAAACCGTGGAGCGGACTCTCAGTCTGCCACGCCGGGACTCGTCCCGACGCGCTTTTCGACCCTGCCCCGCAATTGGCTGCACGCCTCAGTGAACTCTACGGATGGATTTCGTTGTGGCTTGCCGCGATGTACTACAGCCTGCCAGGTTCTTTCGTCGTTGCGACGATTTTTCGTGGCGCGGGCCGTCCGGCCTCGAGCGTCGGCTTTCGAGCCGACGTCTCTTCGTAGCGCCGGCGATCTTCGTCGCCGGTGATTTTGGTTGCGGCTACGCCGCGATGTGTTCATCCGCGTTCATCCGTGGCTACATTTCTTCGGCTACACTAACCCCATGTCCCTGTGGAAGCGCCGGAAGCCGCTCGCGGCTGGGGCCGACGCCCCGGATTTCCGGCTGGCGCGCCTGGAGGGCGGCGAGGTCACGCTGGCTGAACTGGCGGCTACCCGCCCGGTTTTGATCGCGTTTTTCAAAATCAGTTGCCCGGTTTGCCAGATGACTTTGCCGTTTCTGGAGCGGCTGCACGCGGCGGGTACGCTGGCGGTGTACGGCATCTCACAAAACGAACCTGGCGACACGCGCGACTTCCTGGGCGAGTTTGAAATCTCGCTTCCCGTTCTGCTCGATCCGGAAGACGGGTTTCCGGCCAGCAATGCGTACGGAATCACCCATGTGCCCACTCTGTTCCTGATCGAGCCGGGGCTCAGGATCGGGCGCGCGATCGAAGGGTGGGTGAAAGGCGAAATCGAGTGGCTGGGCGAGTTGGCTGGGGTCGAAGTCATTCGCGACGGTGAGCGGATACCGGTGTTGCGGCCTGGTTGAGGCTCGCTCAACTGACTCCCGGGCGGAGTCGCACAACCGGCGGGCAAGGTACAATACGAGAAGCCCCATGGCCGACAACTTTGACATTCTTGGTTCCGCCGCCGCCTTCGTGAAAGGGATGTCCGTCACCTTCAGGGAGATGATGTCCCCGACCGTAACCGAAAACTACCCCGAGGAGCCTCCCAAGTTCGAAGAGCGTTTCCGCGGTGTCCACGTGTTGCAGCGGGATGCCAACGGAATGGAAAAGTGTGTCGCCTGTTTCCTCTGCGCGGCCGCGTGCCCGGCCAATTGTATCTACATCGAAGCCGCGGAGAATACCGACAAGCTGCGGATTTCCGGGGGTGAGCGCTACGCCCGGGTTTATAACATCGACTACAACCGCTGTATCTTCTGCGGATATTGCGTGGAAGCCTGCCCCACCGACGCGATAACGCACGGCCACGGCTTCGAGGTGGCGAGCTATAACACGTCAACGCTGATCAAGCGCAAGGAAGACATGCTGGCGCCCGTGCCGGAAGGGGCGCGGCCTCCCGTGATCGCACCCGAGGCGGAAGCGGCTCACTAGCCGGAGCCGGGTTGCAAGAGCCGTCTTAGTCGTGCAGAACGACGTTTAGCAGGGAACTGTGGATCTGCAAGCCACCGTTATAGTGGATGAACCCGAGTTTGCGGAACCGGTTCATGAAAAAGCTGACTCTGGAACGCGTCGTGCCGATGATTCCGGCCAGGGTTTCCTGGCTGATCTTTGGAATGACCGTTTGCGGCGTGCCTTCCTTGCCGAAATTAGCCAGTAAAAGCAGCACTCTCGCCAGGCGTTTCTCGCTGGAATTGAAGAGTTGATCGACCAGGTCCTCTTCAATCCGAATGTTGCGCGAAAGCAAGTGAGCGACAAAGGCTTCCGAGAAGGTCGGCTCCTCGTGTAAGACACGCACCACGTCCGTTTTTTCGATCCGCATGACGGAGCACTCGGACATCGCTACGGCATTTCCCATGCGCAGCGGCTGTCCCGCCAGGCACCCTTCGCCAAAGAAATCGCCGGCGCCCAGAATGGCAACCACCGCTTCTTTTCCCTGGGTGGAAACGACCCCGAGCTTGACCTTGCCTTTGTGGATATAGTAAATGGCCTCCGCCGGATCGCCTTGTGAGAAGATCACCTGGTTCTCGCCGTAGTCCGCTTTGGTCCTTCCGCCATTAGTCTTGGACAAAAAGACCTTCAGATCGAAAGCCGCCTTCGGCTTTCCTTTTGCCTTCATGCTCGCCTTCCCCCGGCATCGAATTCCGGGCAACCAATCCCTTATTTTGTACATGTTTCCTGGATGAAATCAAGGCCGCCGGGCCCAATCGGTACGATCCGGATTCAGGCCCGTTCGCCGGCCGGGTCATGGGACGGAAAGGTACCGAAGTGAGCAATTTTAAACAGACCGCGAGACGCTTACCTGCTATGTTCAGACACAGTACACAGACGCGAGCGAACGGAGCGGGCCAGGCCAGAGGGCTGTTCCGCCACGCTGTGGCTCATGGTCAAGTGTTCCCCGATCCCACATGGGCGTGATGCCGCCACTCTGGCAGGGACGTGCCTGCTCCAGTGGGGACAGAGGGCACGCCCATGTTTCGGGTGACGGACCGACCCAACGGTTAGATGACTCCAAACAATTCCGGCAGTCCGAAGAAGGACCGGAACGACCAGTCGGCAGGCAGCGCGGACGTCCAGCCTCCGGCGGTGCGCCAGTCCGTCATCCTGGTCGCCGACGACGACGTCCTGGTGCGCAACCTGGTCGACGGAGAAACTCTCAAAGCCAGAGTTCGCGCGATTTTGGGCGTGCCCGTTTTGCCGGAGGCCCGGTAGGGCGGACGCCCTCGTCCGCGCGCGACCCCCTGGTCGCGCACTGCGGGCGGCGAGGAGCTGATTATTTTGGGGCGAAGAGCGGGTCCGGGGACCCGCGCGGACGAGGGCGTCCGCCCCACCGGGCCGACGCGGGCTGGGAGCCTGCCCCATCCCTATTCTCCTCACCCCTGGCAGCATCCACGCTACACTGCTCTAGGGAGTCCACTTGTTGGTCAGGAAAGCCGTTATTACCGCCGCGGCGCGGCGTCAGCGCGCGCTGCCTCTTCAGACCCTCATCGACCGCGACGGCGCCGAGAAATCGGTGCTCTCGATTCTGATCGAGCAGTCGCTGGCGGCCGGTGTCGAGGAAATCGCTGTGGTCGTCTGGCCGGGCAATGAATCCCGCTATGCGCAGGCCGCCGGGTCGCACGTTTCGCAGGTTCGATTTATTCCCCAGCCCGAGCCCCGCGGCTACGGGCATGCCATTCATTGCGCCAGTTCGTTTACCGGCGCCGACCCGTTTCTGCACATGGTGGGCGACCACCTCTACGTCAGCGCGGCCCGGAAGCCCTCGGCGGAGCGGCTGGTGGAGCTCGCCGGCAAGGAGCGCTGCTCGGTCTCGGGCGTTCAGGCCACGCGCGAGAGTTTGCTGGCGCGCTTCGGGGCGGTCGGCGGGCGCCGCGTGCAGCCGCGCGGCGATCTGTACCGGGTGGATACGGTGATCGAAAAACCCACGCCCACCGAAGCCGAGCAGCGCCTGCTGGTGCCGGGGATTCGGGCCGGCTACTATCTTTGCTTTTTCGGAATTCACGTTCTCACCCCGGCGGTGATGGAGATTCTCGGGCGGCTGCTGGCGGCTTCCTCCGACGCTCCCGTGACGCTTACCGGCGCGCTGGCCGAACTGGCACGCCGGGAACAATACCTGGCCGTCGAGGACGAGGGGCGGCGCTACGATCTCGGTTCCCCCTACGGGTTGTTCATTGCCCAGCTCGCGCTGGCTTTGAACGGGCCGGACCGCGCCCAGGTGCTGGCGCAGATGCTCGAACTGTTCGCGGATCGCGAAATCGCCGGCGGAGGTGTGCGCCCGTGAGCCGCCTCACCAGCGTGATTACGGCCAGCGGCAACGAGCGCGACTGCCCGCTGGACGCCGCCTGCCAGGGCGCCACGCTGGATGAGCTTCTGGGCGAATGCCACGCGCTCGACAACTTCCGCCGAAGCTGCGACAACCTCTACCAACGCGTGCGCGCGCTGTTCTTCCTTTACGCCATCCATCGCTTTCACATTCCGCGGCTTTCGGCGGCCGCCGCGCCGGCGCCGATTCCTTTTGCCGGTTTCGACAAGCTGCTGAAACGCCGCTTCGAGGAGGCCATCGAGATTTTTCTGGCCGCCCAGGCGGGACAAGGCCCGAGCGCCGCCATCTCCAGCGCGCTGGCCGCCAGCTACCGCGCGCTCGGCTTCCAGACCCTCGCCGACCAGGTCCGCCGCAGCGTCCGTAGCGTACGCGGCAACCAGTGGATGTTCCGCGCCGGCCACACCGACAACTATCCGCTGCACCTCCGTCCGGAGCTTCTTCGCGGCGATCCGGTCTTCCCCATCCTGCGCGAGGCCACGCCGGTCCGCATGGACCTGACGCACAGCGGATGGAGCGACATTTTCTTTCTCGGCATGGATTTCCCGGAGGGCGCGCGCGTCATCAACGTATCCATCGACCTGGCGGTCCGCGGGCCATCTCGACCATCGCCCCAGTCCGGGCCCCGGCCGCCAGTGGAGGCGTGGCTCCGCGTGATCGACCAACCCGTCATCCGCCTGACCAGCGTCGACCTGCGCGCGTCAGCCGAAGTTTCTTCCATCGCCGAGATTTTCGACTTTCCCCGCGACTACCTGGGCCTGGTCAAGGCGGGGGTGATCGCCAGCGGCATCGTGCCTCCCGGCATCGAGGGGTCGACCGAACCGCTGGCCGGTCTGTTGGCGCGGCTGACGGGAAGGTCCGGCTACGGGATTGAAGTGGTCACCAGGGTGAACGACATTCCCAGGGGGTCGCGGCTGGCGGTTTCGACCAGCCTGCTGGCCTGCGTCATCGCGGTATGCATGCGCGCCACCGGCCAGATCCGTTCGCTCACCGGAGACATGGAAGAGCACGACCGCCGGCTGGTGGCCGCGCGCGCGATTTTGGGGGAATGGCTGGGCGGCAGCGGGGGCGGCTGGCAGGATTCCGGCGGCGTGTGGCCGGGCATCAAGCTGATCCACGGCGCGCGCGCCGCCGAAGGCGACCCCGAGTTCGGCATCAGCCGCGGACGCCTGCTTCCGGATCACAAGATTTTCTCGGACGCCGAGATCTCGCGCGAAACCCGCGCCAAGCTGCAGCAAAGCCTGGTGCTGGTCCATGGCGGCATGGCGCAGGACGTCGGTCCCATTCTGGAGATGGTCACCGAGAAGTACCTGCTGCGCAGTGAAACCGAATGGCTCGGCCGCCAGCAGGCGATCGGGCTTCTGGATGAGATCGCCGGGCACCTGGAGCGGGGCGACATCCGCGCGCTGGGCGCCGCGCTGGAGCGCAACTTCGACGGCCCCATCCAGACCATCGTTCCGTGGGCCGGGAATCTCTACACAAGTACGCTGATCCGCCGCGCGCGCGAGGAGTTCGGCGCCGATTTCTGGGGCTTCTGGATGTTGGGAGGCATGAGCGGCGGCGGGATGGGATTCCTGTTCCGCCCCGAGCGCAAAGAGCAGGCGCAGGTCTGCCTGCAGACCATCATGAGCGAAACCAGGCGAAGCATGGAGCGGAGCGTGCCCTTCGCGATGGAGCCGGTCGTCTACGACTTCGCCATCAACGAGCGGGGCAGCGAGGCGGCGTTGTTCGGCGGCGCGGACGCCCTGATGCCGGCCGGCTATTACACCCTTCAGGTGCCTCCGCTGATTCGCGGGGAAGCGTCCCGGTTGTCGCCGGTGCGCCGCGCCGAACTGGAGCTTTTCACCGCCGCATGCCGCGCTAAGGCGGATTACGCTGGCATGATCCACACCTTGTTCGACCACCTGCTGCCGGCCTGCCGCGACGCCGAAGACGGCCAGGCGCGATCGCTCAAGGCGCTGCTCGACGGCTACGGCTTCGACCGGCTGCAGCACGAACAGATCCGCCAGGATCTGCGTTCCGGCCGCATTGGCCTGGCCCAAAACCGCCTCCCCGTTACCAGCCTCATCGAGGATGCGGAGGCGGACCGGGTGGACGATCGCCATCGCGGGGAGGGTCTGGAAGCCCTTGCCGAAGGCCGCGTGGCGGTGGTATCGCTGGCGGGAGGGGTGGGCACGCGGTGGACCCGCGGCGCCGGGGTAGTGAAGGCTCTGAACCCATTCTGCCGGCTCGGCGGACGATACCGCAACTTCATCGAGGTTCACCTTGCCAAGAGCCTGCGGGTGAGCCGCGAGTGCGGCACCGCGCTGCCGCACGTCATCACCACCAGCTATCTCACCCATGAAGCCATTGCCGCGAACCTGGCCGCGGAGGGCGACTACGGCTATCCCGGCCCGGTGCTGCTTTCGCCCGGACGCAGCATCGGCCTGCGCATGATCCCCATGGCGCGCGACCTGAGGTTCGCCTGGGAGGAGATGCCGCAGCAGTTGCTGGACGAGCAGGCGCAGAAGGTGCGCGAGGGCCTGCACACGGCGCTGATCGAGTGGGCCCAAACGGCCGGCGAGGGCGCCGGCTACACCGACAATCTGCCCATGCAGTGCCTGCACCCGGTAGGCCACTGGTACGAGATTCCCAACCTGCTGCGCAACGGCACGCTCCTGCGCCTGCTCGAAATGCGCCCGCGCCTCAACTACCTCATGGCGCACAATATCGACACGGTGGCCGCCGATGCCGATCCGGCCATTCTGGGATACCACATCGCCAGCGGCGCGGCACTCTCGACCGAGGTGATCGCCCGGCACCTGGAAGACCGCGGCGGGGGCCTGGCCCGGGTGGGCGGCCGCGCGCGTTTGATCGAGGGGCTGGCGCTTCCGAGCGACGAGCTGGAAAGCCGCCTTCGCTACTACAACAGCGCCACCTACTGGATCGATATCGACCGTCTGCTGGCGGGTTTCGGTTTGAGCCGCGAGGCGCTTAGTGACGCCGAGCGCGTGAACCAGGCGGTGCGCGCCGTGGCCGCGCGCATGCCGACCTACATCACGCTGAAAGATGTCAAGAAACGATGGGGCAAAGGCCAGGAAGACATCTTTCCCGTGGCCCAGTTCGAGAAACTCTGGGGAGACATGACCGCCCTGCCCGAGCTGGATTGCCGCTTCGTGGCGGTGGACCGGATGCGCGGACAGCAACTGAAAGAGCCCGCCCAACTGGATGGATGGCTCCGCGACGGCAGCGCGGCGTACGCCGAGAGGTTGTGCGCGTGGCGGGAAAAGCCGTGATGACTCTCCGAACTCCTCAGCCAAGGAAAATGAGTTGAGCCCTTTCCGCCGCATTTCGACCGCTGGCAGAGCCCGTGGGACAGACCATCGTTTTTTGTGGTCTGTCGCCCCTGGCCGGGCTGTAGCAGCCTGACAGACGACGAAAAACGATCGTCTGTCCCACCCCCTGGGCCGGGTGATTTTCCCTTGGCCGCGCAAAACGCCGGCGTGAAGGTTTCTGGAGAGTGCGGGCTCTCGACAGAGCAGGCACGAAGCGCTAACCGCGGCTCTTGAGCCAGCCCGAGACAAACGTGAACACTCCGAACGCGCCGATGGCCAAAGCCGCCACCCGGTTCATCCATCGCATGCCCGCCTCGTTAAAGCGGTCGCGTAGGCGCTCGGCCGCTCCCGCCAGCAACGTCCACCATGCCATCGAGCCCAGGAAAATGCCGGCCACCACCAGACCTGTAACCGGACGGTCGCTGGGTGCCGCGGTGCCCAGCGCGGCCAGCACGGCGAGAAACGAGAGGATGGTGGTGGGGTTGGCCAGGTTCAACAGAAACGCCGAAGCGAAATCGGTATGGCCACTCGACCCGTCCTCGCCGGCCGTGCCGCTGGCCGGCCGCAGCCAATAACGAATGCCGAGCCCGATCAGCAGCAGCCCGCCGATGAGCTTGATCGGGGTTTCTTCGGCGCTGAGAAATCGGATCACGATGCGGACGCTGAATGCGGCGATGCCGCCATAGACCGCATCCGCCGTGGCCGCGCCGAAGCCCGAAACCAGTCCCGATTTCCAGCCCTTGGACAACGTTCGGCGCAGGCACAGCACGTTCACCGGGCCAACCGGGGCGGCGATGGCGACCCCGGCGAGCAAACCTTTGCACAAAGCTCCCAGTTGCGTCATGGCAGCCGTGGCAAAGACCGCTTCCCGAGAATCGATATAAATAACGATTTGAGCCGCCGATGAAAGCCGATGAATACCGAGCTTGGGGTGAACCCGAAAAAGACGCAGTTACGGTTCGATGGTAATCGGTTTCCCGCCGATCGTCCAGCGCTTTATTCAGCGGCGGGAAACCGGCCGCGCTCGCGACCCGTCAGGCCGCCGCGCTGACGGTGCGTTCCACCAGGCGCGGGCCGGGCCGGCCGCAGGGACAGGGCGTCTGTTCCAGGCTCGCGCCTCGAACCCTCACCTCGGCCCGGAAAACGGAGGAATCCAGGTGAAATCCATCCAGCGCTTCGCACTCGTAGCCGGCCAGGCGTCCGGCCGGATCGAGCAAGAGGCGGTAGATGGGAACCTGGAACCAGGCCCAGAGCGCGGCCCGGTCGGCGCTGCGCAAGGGCGGCTCGTCGAGGTTGCATAGCACGCAAACCGAGCGGGAGACGCGCGTACCGCGAACCGCCGCGCGGCCCAATTCATCGAGCCTGCCGGCCAGGACCGCGCAACGCGAGACGCGAGGCTCGGCGAGGGTGACCGCCAGGGCGGGAAACAGGGGATGGCGGAGACGGGACCGAAATAGCCAGTTCATGACTATGGATACAGTGGCGCGAGGCGCCGGAAAATCTCGGCGAAAAATCGGGCCGAAGCGGGGCGGCTCGGCAAGCGGCAAGCGCTGGATAAAGCTCCGCGCCCGGTTCAGTTTTCGGGCTAGGGGGCTCCCCGGAGGGCGACGTCCTGGGAGTTTGGGCGCGCACTCCGCGATAGGGGCCTGGTAGGGCAAGTTGACGTGACCGCGACTTTCACGGGAGTGACCGCCGAAATGTCGCTCACCGCTCCCTCCGAGCAGCCGACTATCCTGGCATGATCGGTAAAGGCTATGCCCATTTGCGTGATCTGCCCCTACGAGAACCTGAATCGGGATCATTCGGAAATTGGCCTGTTATAGCTTCGGATCCCGAAGTCGATCCCTGCCGGCGATATGATTTAGAAGGGCAGGACGGGCGGCGGCCAATTTGAGACGCCGGCCGCGGCAGATCGGCAGATGAACTGGTGGGTCAGCGATGCGGACCGACGCAAAGGCCGCGGCCTTCGCCCCGATCGAGAACAAGGAGCACGCGAACATGAAGCCAAAGAACACGATCTGCCTCTGGTTCGACAAAGACGCGCATGAGGCGGCGCGCTTCTACGCCGTCACCTTTCCGGATAGCAAAGTAACCGCTGTTCACGAGGCTCCCGGCGACTATCCGGGCGGCAAGAAGGGCGATGTGCTGACGGTGGAGTTCACCGTCCTGGGCATTCCTTGTCTCGGTCTCAACGGCGGCCCGGCGTTCAGGCACACCGAGGCCTTTTCCTTCCAGATCGCGACGGAGAATCAGGAAGAGACGGACCGTTATTGGAACGCGATTGTTGGCAATGGCGGCACGGAAAGCGCGTGCGGTTGGTGCAAGGACCGCTGGGGCCTCTCCTGGCAGATCACCCCGCGCGCGCTAACCGATGCCCTTGCGGCTGGTGGCGGCGAGGCAAAGCGTGCCTTCGAGGCGATGATGACGATGAAGAAGATCGACGGCGCCGCCATCAAGGCAGCGCGGCGAGGCTGACGGGAACACGCCGAAACGTCCTTATTCGTCTGGATCACGCACCACTCGGAGAATGGGCTGAATTCAGTCGCCGCGAAGGATTTCTCCCGTAACACGCCGGTCACGGCCGAGCCAATAGCACCTTTGGCGCTCCCCGACGGATTGCCAGTTTTGTCCCGGGATCCACATGGAAACTCGATCCTCGGGCTTTGCCCGTGAAGCTATGATTGAGGCATGTCCTCCGATCGCGACCGCCTTCAATCTCTGGTGGATGCCCTTCCGGACACGGATGTACAGGTGGCCATCTCGTTTCTTGCGGAACTGGGTGAGCGGGAAATCGTCGATGCCGATACCGCAACCAAGCTCGATGCGGCCCGCGCGGAGCCGGGCGACGACGTCCCCCTGGAGGAAGTCCGGCGCCGGCTCGCGCTGCGATTTATTTGATCGTCCCTTTTTGGGCCGCGTCCAGCGACACCCCGTTATCTCTCAGCAGCCGGCCGGTGGCGAATTCCAGCGCGGCCCTTGCTTTCAGCCAGGAACTCTTGGCGGCGACTTCGGTCGATTCGGCCTGCGCCAACAGGCTTTCGTATTGGATCACGAAGAAGGCCGTGGAAGCGCCCACCTCGAAGCGGGCCTGCTCGGCTTCGAGCGATTCCTGCTGGTACTTGCGCGCCTGGGAGGCGGCTTCATACGATGCGCGCGAGCGGCGCATGGCGATCAGAGCGTCTTCAATCTGCAGGGCCACCAGGTTCTGGAGTTGCTTGTAGCGCACCTGCGTCTGTTTGACCAGGACTTCGTCGCGCGCCCGGTCGGCCTCGGCCACGCGGTTGCGCAAGGGCACGGTCACCTGCACGCCAATTGCGTAAGTGGGATAATCGTGCGCCAGCACCTGGGAAAGGGCGCTGCCGTAACCACCCGCAAAAACTTGCTGAAGCTGATAGCCGGTGGCCGGACCGGCCAGGCCGTTATTCTGCAGCGTCCCCACCAGGTCGACTTCCGGGCGGGTGGCATTGCGCGAGCCCTCGAGGGTGATCAGCGAGTTCTCCATCTGGAGGCGGGAATGGTTGATATCGGGACGCGCCGCCATGGCGTCGGCGATCAGGTCCTGAATCGGGCGCACGTCGTCCTGGGCGGGAATATCCAGGGCGTCGGTGGGCAGGATGTGAGTGCCGCGAAGCTGTTCATCCTCGTCGCGGGTGAGGACACGGCGCAGAATGGCTTCCTGTTCGTCGAACAGGCCGCGCGAATTGATCAGGTCCTGGCGGGTGGAATAGACCTCGGCGTTGGCGCGCGTCAACTCCACCGGGGCGAGGGTGCCCTCGGTCACCTGGGCCTGGGTATCGGCCAGCAGTTTCTCGGCCGCCTTGACGGTTTCCTGCTTCACCTTTACGTCTTCGAACAGGGCCACAAAATCGGTGTAAAGGCGAATCACGCCGTAGACCGTGTAGTTGAGCTGGTTCTCGAACAGGTAGCTGGCGATGCGCTGCTCATTGGCGGCGATGCGGATATAGCGGCGGTTCAGGTTCAGCCCGAAACCGCGCACGAGCGGCTGGGTGACGGTAAGGCCGAGGCTCGACAGGCTGTACGGGTTGAAGCCGATGTTCGCCGCGTTCAGCGAATTGTGCGAGTTGTCGAAGCTGACCGAAGCGGTGGCCCCAGTGCCAAACCCTTGGGTAATCGCCGTATTGGCCGTCACGCTATTGTTGACCAGGTTGTTGGTGAGATAGCTCTGGTAGAACGGTTCGGGCGTGGACTGGTGGGAGAAATCCAGCAGGCCGCTGAGAGTGGGATCGTAGCCGGGAATGGCCGTCCCGTTCGATAGCGGAACCAGGCCGGTCATGGAGAAGTTATCGAGCGGTTCGCCGAGGACGCCAGCTTCGAGCGCATTCGTCGGTATGGAGGTGCCGCTGGTGGCGGAGCCGGCGGCCGGATTGACAGCCAGCGGGCTGAGCGGGCCACCCACGCCCGGCGGGGCTTCGTAGATGCTGTAATCGAGGCCGCGCGCCGTTCCGCCGCCCTTGGTACGGGCGACCTCGGTGCGGGCGCCCTCCAGGTTGTAGCGTTCCAGCTCCACGTCCAGGTTGTTCTCGATGGCGAGCGCGAGCGCATCCTGAACCGTTAAATAGAGCGTTCCGGCGCGGATCAGGTCCTGAATATGGCGGGTATTGGCGAAGCTGAGAGGGTGGCCGGCGCGCGGCGGTATCAGGCCGGCCCGGACCGGAGCGGGCTGGGGCATGGCCGCGCCGCCCGGCTGTTGCTGTGCGAAGGCGGCGCCCTCGGGGCCAACGCCCGTCAGCGCGGCGAGGAAGACACACAGGATCGGTTTTTGCATTCGTTTAGGAGCGTCGTCCGGCGGCGGGTTTGGCCGCGCGGACGGCTTTCACTTTGGCCCCCTCGCGCACGGCGTCGCTGGGGTTGATGGCTAGCATTTGCCCTTCTTCGAGTCCGGAGAGAGCTTCCATGCGGTCGCCGAAATCGCGGCCGAGCTGGATGCGGGTGAAGTGAACATTGCCGCCGCTGTCGACCACGGCCACCTGCGGGCCATCGCTGCGCACCACCAGCGCATCGCCGGGAATCAGCAGCGGAGGGTTGCGGCGCGGCACGGATAAATCCACCTGGCTGAACATGCCGGGCAGAAGCTGGCCGCCGCCATTCGGAATCTGGACTTCGGCCAGCAGGGTGCGCGTGGCCGGATCGAGCGAGTTGGAGGTGCGCGTCACCGTGCCGGGGAATTTCTGATTGGGGCGGTCGGCAACCGAAATCGAAGCGCTCTGCCCGGCGTGTACCGAATCGGCTTCGCCCTGGGGCACGTTCAGGTAGATGCGCAGCCGCCCGGTCTGCGCCACCCGGAACAGCAGCGTGCTGCCGTCGTTCACCAGCGCGCCCACATCCACGTTGCGCACCGTCACCACGCCATCGAAGGGCGCGCGCACGGTAAGGTACCCGAACAGATCGTTCAGGCGGGAGAGGTTGGCCTGGGCGGCGGCCAGGTTTTTCCGCGCGCCGTCCACGGCCTTGACCAGGGACTGCACGTTGGCCGTTTGGGCCGTCGATTGGGCCTGGTAGGTGTCGTTGTCCTGGCGGGAGATGACGCCCTTGCGGAACAGGTTGTCGAAACGCTGCGCCGTGACCTGGGCCAGGTGTTCGTTGGCGCGTCCCTGGTCCAGATTGGCCTGGGACTGCTCGACGGCGGCCGAAGCCTGGTCGACGGCGGCCTTCGCCTGGAGGACCTGCTGATTCAAATCCGGAGCATCGACTTCGGCCATCGGCTGTCCGCTTTTCACCCGGTCGCCGATATCCACGTAGCGCTTTTGGATATAGCCGGTGGCGCGCGCCAGCACGGGCGCTTCCGTCAGCGCTTCGATGTTGCCCGGCAGCACCAGGTTCTCCGAATTCAGGGAACGGACCACCGGCTCCACGTTCACCACCGGAAGGACATTGCCTTCTTGCACGCTCTCGGCGGCCAGGGCGGTTTCCCGCCGCTGCCGGGGCGCGTAGCCGAAATAATAGCCGGCCAACGCCAGCGCCACCACCAGCAGCACCACCACCAGAAACGTGCGGCTGGAAGGCGGTGGGGCGGAGTGATGCGCCACCAGCTTTTTCTGCTCTTCCAGTTGCCGCCTCAGATCTTCGATCTGGGCGCGCAGTTGGCTATCGGTAGTTTCGAAGTCGTTCATATCAGGTCCTCGGGCCGCATTGTCCGGGTGCTCAGGTATTCGCGTTCCTCCTCGGCGATTCTTTTATCGTGGTCCACCGGCACTTTCGTCCGCAACATGCTGTAGACCATCGGCACCACAAACAACGTGGTGATGGTGGCCAGCAGCAGGCCGCCAATCACCGCCCGGCCCAGCGGGGCGTTCTGCTCGCCGCCCTCGCCCATCCCCAGCGCCATCGGCAGCATGCCGATGATCATCGCCGTGGCGGTCATCACCACGGGCCGGATGCGGGTGTGGCCGGCCGAGAGCGCCGCCTCGCGGGCGTTCATCCCCACTTCCCGCTGATCGTTGGCGAACACCACCATCAGAATGCTGTTCGCGGTGGCCACGCCGATACACATGATGGCGCCCATCAGCGAGGGCACGCTGAAGGTGGTCTGGGTCAGAAACAGCATCCACACGATACCGGCCAGCGCCCCAGGCAGCGCCATCAAAATGATGAACGGGTCCAGCCACGATTGAAAATTCAAAACCATCAGCAGGTAGACCAGAACCACCGCGAACACCATGCCCAGGCCCAGCCGAACGAACGAGGTTTGCATGGTGGTGATCTGGCCGCGGACATCGAGCGTCGTGCCCCGCGGCAGCCGCTTCGAAGCGTCGGCCACGATATCCTCCACCGCGTCGCCCACCGCGCCCAGGTCGCGGCGGTCGATGTTGGCGTAAACGTCGAAGACCGGCTGCACGTTGTAATGGTTGATGATCTCCGGGGCCACGCCGCGGGCCGAACCGGCCAGGTTCGACAGTAGTTGCGGGCCGGCGTCGGATGCACCCGGATTGCCGTAGGCGCTCGAGGACTGCAATGGGCCGGCGCCTACCGACGATACCGTCGCGTCCCCCGCGCCGGCGATCGAAGTCTGCGTGGTCGAAGTCATGGCGCCGCTCGTAACCGCGATAGGGGTGGTCATCAGCGCGCGCATCGTATTCATTTTGTACTGCGGCGTTTGCACCGCCACCTGATAGCTGACGCCGGTCTTCCAATCCAGCCATTGGGTGGGCGCCACCTGCCCGCTCGAAGCCAGCGATACCAGCAGGCTGTTACTGACGTCCTTTTCGCTCAGACCGACGTAGCCGGCCTTGTCGCGGTCCACATTGATATCGATGGTGGGCCAGTCGACCACCTGGTGGATGTGGACGTCGGCCGCGCCCGGAATGCGCGCGATCCGGTCGCGCAACTGGCTGGCGATGCGGTAGTTGACTTCCGGCGTACGGCCCACCACCTGCACGTCGATGGGCGCCGGCAGGCCGAAGTTGAGAATCTGGTTGGTGATGTTGGCGGCCTCGAAATAGAAGACCACTTCGGGGAAACGCTCGTGCAGGCGCTTGCGCAGCCGGTCGGTGTACTCGGCGGTGGGACCGTGCTCGTCCTGGTTGAGCGAGATCAGAATGTCGCCATCGGCCACACCCAGGGTCGGGTTATCGCCGAACGCCAGGTTGAAACCGCCGTTGGGAACGCCGATGTTGTCGATAATGGTGTCGATTTCCGCCGGAGGGATCTCCTCGCGAATCTCGCGCTCGATATCCTGGAAAAGGACTTCGGTCTGCTCGATACGCGTGCCCGAAGCGGCCCTGGCGTGCAGACGCATCAGCCCGGAATCGACGGTGGGAAAGAAATCGCGCCCGATGAAACCGGTCAGGCAGAGCGAAAGCGCCACAAATACCGCAAAGCCGATCAGCACCGGCGCGCGATGGTTCAGGCACCAGTCCAGTTGGCCGGCATAACCGGTCCGCATCCGGTTGAAGCGCCGGCTGAAAGCGTAGTGGGTCTTCCAGAAGGGGCCGGTGCCGCCCGCCGATTCGCCGTGCTCCCCTTGCGCGTAAAGCTTCAACTCCGGCCGCAGCATGTAATGCACCATGGGCGGAATCAGGGTTCGCGAAAGAAGGTAGGAAGCCAGCATGGCGAAAACCACGGCTTCGGCCAGCGGCGTGAACAGGTACTTGGCCGCGCCGGTGAGCATGAGCACAGGCACGAAAACGATGCAGATGGAAAGGGTGGAAACGAAGGCGGGCGCGGCGATCTGCTGGGCACCATCGAGCACGGCGCGCACCAGCGGTTTCTTCATGCCCATGTTGCGGTGCGTGTTTTCGATTTCCACCGTGGCGTCGTCCACCAGGATGCCCACCGCCAGCGCCAGCCCGCCCAGCGTCATCACGTTGATCGTATGGCCCATCAGCCCCAGCATGATGAGCGAAACCAGGATCGACAGCGGAATCGAAATGCAGACGATCAGGGTGCTGCGCCAGCTTCCCAGAAAGATCAGGATCATCAGCCCGGTCAGGCACGCCGCCGTCACCGCTTCCCGCACCACCCCGTTGATGGCCGCCCGCACGAACAGGGATTGGTCGAACAATTGGCGCACTTCGAGCGCCGAAGGCAGGCCGGCCAGAATCCGGGGCAGGGTCTTCTTCACCGCGTTCACCACCGCCAGGGTCGAGGCCTGCCCGCTGCGCAGAACCGTTACCAGCGCGCCGCGGGTTCCGTTGGTGCGCACGATGGACGTCTGTACGTTATAACCGTCGCGCACCTGGGCCACGTCGCGCACGTAGATGGGCGCGCCGTTGACGATCTTCAGCGGCAGATTGTTCATGTCCGCCAGCACGCGCGGGCTGGTGTTCAGCCGCACCTGATAGTCCTTGGGGCCGATCTTGGCGTCGCCCGCCGGGAGAATCAGGTTCTGGTTGCCCAGCAGGTTCGACACATCCACCGGCGACAAGCCCTTGGCGTAAAGCTGGTCGGGAATCAAATCCACCATGACGGAACGGAACTTGCCGCCATAGGGAAGCGGCACGGCAGCGCCGCGGACGGTAGCGAGCTGGGTGCGGATAAAGTTCAGGCCCAGGTCGAATAATTCCTGTTCGCTGAGGGTCTTGCTGCTTAGGGCAAGCTGCAGAATGGGAACGCTCGAAGCGTCGTATTTGATGATGCTGGGAGGGGTGGTGCCGGGCGGAAAAATGCGCAGCAGGGTTTGCGATTGGGCCGTCACCTGCGCCAGCGCCATTTCTATCTTCACGTTGGGCTGGAAGTACACGCGGGTCACCGCCACGCCGCTATAAGACTGCGATTCGATGTGCTCGATGTCGTTGACCGTGGTGGTCAGGGAGCGCTCGAAGACGGTGATCATGCGCTTTTCCATCTCTTCGGGCGTAAGACCGGTATAGCTCCAGACGATGCTGACCACCGGGATGTCGATATAGGGGAAGATATCGACCGGCATGGTAACGATGGAAGCGGCCCCGAGGATGGCGATCAGCAGCGCCATCACCACAAACGTGTACGGACGGCGAAGAGCTAGTTTAACGATCCACATGCAGAGTTTTGGTTAAGCGAGGCGCTAACGTAGCGCGGAAAGGACCACAATCGACCTTCTAATTCTATCCGACTTCTCAATTGTTTGGATGATTCGGGACCTATGGAGGGCTTAACTCTTTCGGGCTAGGGGAGCCATGCGGGGCAGCCAATCATGGCCGCAGCCGCCTTTTCAGGCGGCTCTTCCCGCCAGGGTGGGGCCGACGCGCGCCCCCTTGGTCGCGCTCTTTGTCCATCCTACGGCTCCCGCGCGACAATGGACTATGCGTGCTTGGTTGCTCGATTCCCTCGACGGTATTGAAAAGCTGCGGCTGGCCGAGACGGCGCCGCCCCCGTGCGCTCCGGGAGAAGTCCTGCTGCGCCTGCATTTTGCGGCCCTGAACCCGGCCGATGCCTTCCTGGCGCAGGCGATGTACCCGGCCAAGCCGGCCTTACCGCACGTGCTCGGCCGCGACGGGGTAGGGGAAGTGGTAGCCGTGGGCGAAGGGGTGGCCGAGCCGCGAGTGGGCGAGACGGTGGGCGTGTTGCGCTGCGACGCCGGCGTCGAGCGTTGGGGAACCCTGGCCGAGCTGGTTACGGTTCCCGCCAACAGCGTGGCACCGGTGCCGGAGGGCTGGAGCCTCGAAGAGATGGCCGCCGCGCCGCTGACTTTTCTGACTGCCTGGCAGGCACTGACGCAGTGGAGCGATCCGCCGGCGCCGCCCGAGCCCGGATCGACCCTGCTGGTGACCGGCGCTTCGGGCGGCGTCGGCGTGGCCGCCGTTCTGCTGGCCCGCTCCATGGGATTGCGCGTGGCGGGGTTGTCGCGCAGCGCCGAAAAAGGCGCCCGTCTCCTCCACCTGGGCGCGGATTTTGTCTTCGACCCGGGCGACTCCGATCTGCGCCGGAAAGTGGCGGCCGCGCTGTCGCCCGCCAAAGTGGACCTGGCGGTGGACAGCGTCGCTGGCCCGCTTTTCAACCAGCTTGTCGCCATGCTCGGTAATCGCGGCCGAATCAGCGTGGTGGGACGGAGCGCCGGCGCGGTCCCCGAGTTCAACACCGGCACCTTGTTCTTCCGCCGCAACCGGATTGGTGGGGTCTCGGTCGGCTCCTATTCCCGGCCCGAGGCCCAAGCCGCGTGGAAAGAGATCGTCATCCGCCTGCGCTCCATCGATCGCCGCCCCGTGATCGACCGGGTTTTCGCCTTTGAACAGGTGAAAGCCGGCTTCGCGCGCCTGGCCGAAAGTCCTATGGGTAAAGTGGTAATCCGGGTGAACGGTTAACGGTTTCGGCAACCGCTTCCTCATCGGGGAGCGGTAAGCAGGATGTGTGACCGCAATTGCGAAACCGGGTACTAAGGAATCGTCATGAAATAACCATGCCAAATCCTGGAGCGCGGCGTGGCGCACGCACTCGTGCGTGCCGTGTCGAGACTTTTCTCGACACCCGCTTGCGTACGGTGCGCCGAGCGTCGGCAAAAGTGCCGACGCGGCCCGCACGAGTGCGTGCGCCACGCCGAAATGGCACAGTTGTTTCTTGACGAGCCCTAAGTTAGCGCCGATCGGCCTGGGGCCTATCTCACCAGGCAGCGATAGGCGCGGCGAGCGACGATCAGTTCTTCATTGGTCGCGAGCGCGAGCACGGTCACCTTCGAGCCCTCGGCGGAAACCGGGCGGTCCCCGGTACCGGCTTCATTGCGGGCAGCATCGATCGCGATGCCGACAAACTCCAAGCCTCGCAGGCAGGCGGCGCGCAGGCTGGCTGAGTTCTCCCCAATTCCGCCGGTGAACGCGATGGCGTCCAACCCGCCCATGGCCGCGGCATACGCGCCGATGTTTTTTTTCACCTGGCGGGCGAACACGGCGATGGCCAGTTGCGCCTCGCGGCTGCCGGCCGCCGCCGCCGCCGCTTCGATATCCCGCAAATCGCCGCCGGCCACGCCGGAAAGCCCGGCCAGCCCTCCGCCGGTGGCCAGTTGGGTGCGAACCCCGGCGGCCGTCCAGCCGTGGCGTTCCATCATGTAGAGCACGGCGAAGACGTCTAGGTCGCCATGGCGGGTGGCGTTTTCGAGACCCGATTGCGGCGAGAATCCCATGGTCGTGTCGACGCTGCGCCCGTCCACGATGGCGCACATCGACGAGCTTCCTCCAAGGTGGCAGCTCACCAGCCTGCCGGTCGCGCCCAGCAGCGCGGCCACACGTTCGGCGATGTACTGGTGCGAAGCGCCATGAAAGCCGTATTTGAGCACTCCTTCGTCGCGCCACTGGGCGGGCACGCCGTACAGGCGCGCCTCCTCGGGCACGGTGCGGTGAAATTCGGTTTCGAAGGCGGCCACCAGGGGCACGTCGGGGAGGGCCGTTTGAAACGCCTCGATGGCGGTCAGGTAGATGGCGTTGTGCACCGGCGCGGCCGCGAGATACCGGCGCAGCGCCGCCACCACTCCTTCGTCGACCAGGAAGGTTCCACGATAGTCCGGGCCGCCGTGCACGGCCTTCAATGCCACCGCATCGATGGCGGTGCCCGCGTGGGCGATCTGCCCGATGGCCTCGCGGTAGTCTTTCACCCGCTCCAGCTTTCCCTTCGCCAGCGAGGTTTCCGAAGGCATTTCGACGATCTGGTATTTGAGCGACGTGGATCCCAGGTTGGGAATCAGAATGTTCATCAGTCAATGAATCCTAACTGCTTGAGGGTGGAGGCCGGCTCGGCATCTTCGAAGCGGCGCACCGGCGCCCGCTCGCGCCCGTCTTCGATGGCCACGCCGAACGGGTAGCCGGCATAACCGAACACCGCTTTGAGCCGGTCGAAGTCGCTCGAAACCACCGCTTTCAATCCGCTTTCGGCCAGGAACTGCGGCGAATACTCCGGCACATCGACGGGAATGGCGACCACGGTGGTGTCGTGCCAATGGAATTGCGCCATCTGTTTGGCGGCATCCAGGCAGTGCGTACACTCGGGATTAAAGAAGAACAGAAAGAAGCGGCCGCGGGCGATCGAGTAGGGGCGTCCGTCCACGGTAATGGTGACGGGCGCGCGCGTGGCGCCATGGCGCGCCGCGGCCACGCCGTAGGACACGAAGGCGAACACGATCACCGCGCCCAGGATCACGCTCGCCGACCTCAGCCCGCCGGAAGGACGGGCCCAACGGCCGGCGATCGCCGCCAGCACCAGCATCAGCCCGTCCTCGACGAAGAACTGCGGACCCACCACCCGCTTCACCCAGGGGAAGCACGCGCAGTCGTCTCCTCTCAGAGCCTGGTAGTGAAGGGCGAAATAAGCGCAGAAGAATAGCAGCAGCAAGCCGGTCAGGGCCGCTCCCCAGCGGCGAAATCGCGGCACCAGAATCAAGACCCCGGCCAGAGTTTCGACGATGCCGAACGCCAGCGCGGCCGGAAGGCTGAGCGAGGCCGGCACCAGCATTTCGTGGATGCGCGCCGCCCACTCCTCGGTATAGGCGATTTTCCAGACGCCCGAAGCCAAGAACAATGCAGCCAGCAGAATCGCGGCCACCCAGCTCACGCGCCTCTGCCAGGCCGGAGACTCAAGCGGGCGCAAGCGCAGCAAGCCCCTCCCGCGGCTGTGCCATACTGTCGATCATGGCCCTATTGTAGCCCTTTGGCAAGCCCGCGAGGCTTTGCCGGCGGGCCGGGGCCGTTCCGTGATGACTGACAACCGCTCCCTAACGGTCGCGGCTCCGACTGGGTGCTGCCGAACCGTGCCCGGGCCGCGAGTCCGAGCCGCGACCGTCAGGGAGCGGTTGTCGCCTTAGGTGACACGCCGCATGCTTTCATTTCTTTGCCTGTTCGCGCTGGCGCAAAGCCGGCTCATGATGGTGGACGAGGTCTACCCGATTCCGGCCGGCGAGTGGCATTTCTTTCGGATCGATCTGGAGCAGCGGCCGGCTACGGTCACCGCCAGGTACGACGCCCCGACGGGCGCCGGCCACATTCGCATGGCGCTGGTGAGCCGCAACGATCTGGAACATTTGGCGCGCGGGCTGCCGCAGGGCGCGCTCGAAATCGCCGGCCCGGCCAGCTCCGGCACACTGCGCCACGCCATTCGGGTTCCCGGCGAATATGCCATCGTGCTGGACAACCAGCTCGGCGATGGCAAAACCCCCATGGTGCGGTTGCGCGTATGGCTGGATTTCGGCGTTCCGGCGGGGCCGAACGCGACCACCCTATCCCCGCCTCGCCGCCTCGCCGTCTTTGCCATCAGTTGTGCCGTCTTCTTCGCCATCGTCTTCTTTGCCGGCCGCAAGCTGCTGGCCGCGTTTGCGGCGCGCGGGGCGGGGCATTCGTGACGGTCCGGATCAGTTGGCGAGCAGAGTATCGAGACTCCAGGGGCACTCGTTGGGGAAGGGAGAGTAATCTAGCCTTGTTTCGATGAGCGCCGTTTCCATTGCGCGCCGGTAGAGCTTCTGTAAGTTCTCTTCGAGATGCCTGCGAAGGCTGGGGGAATCCTCAATATCGTCCAGCCGCGCCTGCCGCGCCTCGGCAATCGGGGCTTGCCAACTGTTTCCGTCGCGCTCCGGCTGTATCTGCTGCTTGATCTTGTGCATTATGAGCCGCTGTAATTGCGACCGGACGGCCTTACGTTCCGCTTTTCCCAAGCTGGCGATCTCCTCGGCCACGTTCTCAATTTCCAGTTCGTCGAAGCGGCCGGCGCGCAGCAGTTCCGCGGTCCGGTCCGACCATTCCACAAAATCGGTTTCGTATAAGGTCTTCATGGCTCAATCTCCGCCAGGGTTGCCTACCCGGCCCTCGGAACCACCCGAGAGGCTCCGCTTATGCGGAGGCCGCTTTCGCGGCGAGGCACGCGGCGGAGACTAGGCTTCTTCGTTTTTGCTGAGGATCTTGCCGATGCCGGATACCAGGCCTTCGATGCGTTCGCCGAGTTCTTTGTTCTGGGCGCGCGACTCGGTGGCGAGTTTGTCGATTTGTTCGGCGGTGGCGTCCAGGCGGTTGGCCACCTGGTCGAACCTGTCGGCGATCTGATCGAAGCGCAGACGCGTTTCGAGGGCGAGTTCGTGAATTTGGCGCTGGGTATCGCGCCAGAGTTCTTTGTATTCCTGGCGGTCTTTGCGGCGCTCTTCGGCGATGCCTGCGGTGAATTGTTCGATGCGCTCGAAGCGTTCTTCCGTGGTCATGTGTCTCTCCTGCCCGATAGGTTCGGGCTACGGTTAGTCGTGGGCCAGCGTGTTGATGTATGCCTGCCGCTGGCGTTCCAGGGCGGCGACGGCTTCGCTTGTCTTGGTGATCTGGGCGTCGTGCTTTTCCACCACGCGAATGAGTGCTTCGATTTGACTGTCGTGTGCGGCGACGGAAGCGGCGAGGGGTTCCAGGGTGCGGGTGATTCTGTCAATGGACTCGGTTACCCCGTGGAGTATTTCGTGTGTCTTGACCTGGGCGGCCGTGAGTTCTTTCATTGTCGTTTTTTTCACCTGCCCGATGGATTCGGGCTCTCCGCCGGATGGAGCCGGGCTCAACTAACGTATGGCATACTTCCGTTGTTTTCGTCAATAACGCCTTCGACCGGTAAGATCGCTTTCGAGCCCTACCGCGTCCGCAATCGCAAGCTATTGCCGACCACGGTGAGGCTGGAAAGCGCCATGGCCGCGGCGGCCAGCATGGGCGAGAGCAGGCCGAACGCCGCCACCGGAATGCCCACCGTATTGTAGGCGAAGGCCCAAAACAGGTTCTGGCGGATCACCCGCATGGCGCTGCGCGAAAGCTGGATGGCTTCGGCCACGCCGTTCAGGTCGTTGCGCATCAGGGTGACGCCGCTGGCTTCGATGGCGATATCCGTGCCCCCGCCCATGGCGATGCCCAGGTTCGCCTGCGCCAGCGCGGGAGCGTCGTTGATGCCGTCGCCCACCATGGCCACCCGTTTTCCCTCCGCCTGCAGCTTGCGCACACGTTCCACTTTGCCTTCCGGCAGCACCTCGGCCAGCACGTGCTCGATCCCGGCCGCGCGCGCGATCGCTTCCGCCGTCTCTTCCCGGTCGCCGGTCAGCATCCAAACGTCAATACCCATGCGGCGCAGCGTGCCCACCGCTTCGGCGGCTTCCGGCTTCAGGGTATCGGCGACTTCGATCTCGCCGGACAGGCGGCCATCCACCGTCACCTGAATGCCCGGCCGGCTCACCGCCACTTCGCGGCCTTCCACGCGCGCGCGCACGCCGTAGCCGGCCTGAGCACTCCAATCGCTGGCCGCTTCCAGAGCGATGCCGCGCGCCGCCGCGGCTTCCACAATCGCCTTGCCCAGCGGGTGCTCGGAGTTCCGCTCGGCCGAGGCGGCAAGTTGCAGCAACTCGCTTTCGCCAAAGCCGGGTGCGGGCGTCACCTTCGTCACCACCGGCTTCCCCATGGTAATCGTGCCGGTCTTGTCCAGCACCACGCAGTCGATGCGATGCGCGGCTTCGAGCGCTTCCCCGCCGCGAAACAGAATCCCGCGCGCCGCGCCCCGGCCCGTCGCCACCATGATCGCGGTCGGCGTAGCCAGGCCCAAGGCGCACGGGCAGGCGATAATGAGCACCGCCACGGCGTTCTCCATGGCTTGCGAAAACGGCGCGAACCAAAGCCACACGGCGAAGGTGACAATCGCCGCGACCAGCACGCCCAGGGTGAAATAGCCGCTGACCACATCGGCCAGCCGGGCCACCGGCGCCCGCGAGCCTTGCGCCCGCTTCACCAGCTCGATCATCCGCTCCAGCATGGTGCCGCGTCCCACATTGGTGGCCAGGTAGCGGAAGCTGCCCACGCGATTGATGCTGCCCGCGAAGACCGGGCTCTCCACGTCCTTTTCCACCGGGATGCTCTCGCCCGTGAGCATGGATTCATCCACCGACGACTGCCCGTCCACCACTTTGCCGTCGCAGGGAATCCGCTCGCCCGGCCGCACCGCCACGGTATCGCCCGGCCGCACCTCGGCCGCGGCAATTTCGATTTCCGCGCCATCGCGCACCACCCGCGCCGTGGCCGGAGCCAGTTCCAGCAGACGCCGGATTGCCTCTCCCGCCTTGCCTTGCGCCCGCGCCTCCAGCAGCCTGCCGGCGAGAACCAAAGTCACAATGGTCGTCGCCGCTTCGAAGTACACCTCGTGCGCCCCGCGCAGGGTGGCATACGCCGAATAGAGAAAAGCGGCGCCCGTGCCCAGCGATACCAGCGAGTTCATGTTCGCCGAACCGTGCCGCAGCGCTTTCCATGCCGCCACATAGAAGCCGGCGCCGGCGTAGAAAATCACCGGGAGCGAAAGCCCCAGTTGCAGCCATGGCGCGCGGTGCGTCATGCCCAGGTACATCACCGGCGCGGCAAATGCTACCGCGACCGCCAGCCGCCGCCGGTAGCCGGGCACCTCCGCACCGGGGCGCACTTCCTGGGCCGGTACGCCGTACCCCAGGCCCTCGATGGTGGACACCAGCTCGCCCACCCCGATGCGCGCGCCATCATATTCCACCGTCGCCGTATTGGTGGCCAGATTCACGTTGGCGTGTTCCACTCCCGGCGCAGCCCCGAGCGCCAGTTCGATCGATCGGGAACACGCCGCGCACGTCATTCCGGAGACCGGCAGATCGACGCGCTGGTGAGGTTCCGCCGCCTCCGTCTTCATGCCGGCACTTGGTAGCCCAACTGCCGCACCGCCGCCGCCAGCTCTTCCGGGTTTACGCGTTCTTCGTCGTACTCCACCGTGGCGCTGTGCTCTTCCAGCTTCACCGTGGCTTTGTGTACGCCCGGAGTGGCCGACAGTTTGCGCTCCACCCCACGCGCGCAGTTCTGGCAGGTCATGCCACCAACCGGCATTTCTAAAGTCTGCATACCAAATATGATGGCAAGAGAGCCTGTGACGATGCGAGCGGCCGGGGCGCCTAACCCGCATTTCTACCGGTTGCGCGCCACCGTGGCTCAGGCATTCGTGCCTGCTGAGAGTCGGAGACTCCTGAAGTCGCGGAATTTGGGGTGAGCCATGTTAGCCATGTTTCGGCGGTGTGGAGGTGGGACAGACCATCGCTTTTCGTGGTCTGTCGGGCCTTCGCCAAGCCTTGGCAGCCTGACAGACGACAAGAAACGATCGTCTGTCCCACCTCTGGGTCAAGTCATTTTGCCTCGGCCATCCAGAATGCCGAGGTGACATCGGCAGGACGGACCGATGCCACATAGTTTTCACTTCGGCGACGTCCTGCACAAATCGTGGGGCAGCCAATTCTGGCTGCAGCCGGCTTTTTAGCCGGCTCTCGCCGGGATGGAAGACTCGCCACGCCTCGAAAGAGCTGCCTAAAAAGGCGGCTGCGGGCAAAATTGCCCGCCCCACTTGTGCAGGTTCGTGCCGACGGGGAAAACAATATGTGGCATTGGGCAGGACTGCCTCCGCCACGACACGGCACCAGAGCCTCTGTGGGAAATTCCGGTTAACCGATCTGGGGAAAATCCGTTCCCCAGCTACACTGCGAGATCCCCAGATCGGTCGAGCACCCGGGCGGCCGCTTTCCTCGCTCAGGCATACAGCCAATTCGGGTAGCGTTCCCGGATCGGCCCGGTCTTGCGGCCCACGGCATAGATGCCGTCGCCGCGCAGGCTGGTTTCAAGGCCATAGCGGTCCAGCAGGTGCTCCACCCAGGCGAATTCGGGATGGGGCGCATCGAGGAACTCGCCGGTTTCAAGCAGCGCGACCTCGAACCCGGAGTTTTCGAGGAGCTGGTGGATTTCCCGCGGCGCGTATTCCCGATTGTGCCGCGCCTCCACTTCCCCCGATGCCGAGGGCTTGATGTAGGAAGCGAAGAAGCCCGGATGGTAGCCTTGCAGCACCGCCGAGACGGCCCGCAGCGAGGCCGCGTTGGGGGTGGTCAGCACCAGGTGTCCGCCCGGCTGGAGCACGCGGTTGATTTCGCCCATCATGTGCATCGGATCCTCGAACAGGTGCTCGAGCAGCTCACAGCACAGGACCGTCCGGAAGTATCCATCGGCGTAGGGGAAGGGGTCTTTCTCGGCGTCGAACAACTCGATGTCGCAGGAAAACATTTCGTCGTCCGAGGAGCGAAGGTCGCGATGTTCCACCCGTCCCGCCGCGCCGTAGTAGCAGCCGCGCACCTCGCCATATCCCAAGCGGGTGCGCAGGGCAGGCGTAATCTGCAGGTAGGCGCCCATTTCCAGTATGCGATCTTCCGCGCCGCCTTCGGGCGTGATGGCCAGAGTTTTTTCGAGACGCGTCTGGTGCGTCTCGAGGTAATTCCGCGAGGCGCGATTCTGCGCCCAGGAAGAGAGATACGCGTTGGTCTCGGCCGCCGATTCCGGTTCCCTGACCGGGGCCGGCGCGGCGGCGGGTACGGGAGGAGCTTCCTCTTCCGGCCAATCCCTGCCTTGCCACACGGCTTCCAGAAACCCGGCGTAACGCCGCGCCACCGAATCCCAGTTGCACTCGGCGGCAACATATTGCCTGGCCCGCTCCCCCAGCGCGCGCGCCGTTTCCGGACGCGAAACCAGCAGGTTCAGGTACTCGAAAATCAGGTCTTCCTCGCCCGGCCCCGGTGGCACCTTCAGGCAAACATCCTCCGGGAATTCGGCGAACGAGCCAATCTCCGACACTAATACCGCTTTGCCCAATCCCAGCGCGCGCAACAGCGTGCCGGAACTCTCGCCCACGGTGGGGTACCGAAGATTCAGAACGATGTCGCAAGCGGCCAGGTATCCCACGAAATCGTCGATGGCGGCGAAGCCCAACACCCGCGCTTGAGCGGAAAGGCCGAGCGAACGGATCATGCTCCCCACCGGAAGCTCGGGATGCGGCTCGCCCACCAGGATCATCTTCGCCTCCGGTACCAGGCGCGTAAGGCGGCGAAAGGCGCGCAGCGATTCGGCGATCCGTTTGTAAGGTTTGAGAAAGCCGAAAATGCCGATGAGCGGCGTGGTTTCGTCCAGCCCCAGCCGGTCGCGAAATCCGTTCCGGTCCGCGGCGGGAATCCAGGCACCGTGAGGAATTACCGCGATCGGGCCGCGGAAGCCGGCTTGCCGCACCTGGTCGCGCATGAAGCGGCTGTGGACGATGGCGCCGCGCGCGCTCTCCAGCAGACGGCGGGTCATGGCGACCCCTTCGTAATCCGGTCCGACCTCGAGCGCCCGCACCCGCAGGGCGAAGTCGCGGGCTGCGGTACCACCGTTATATTCGCACTCGCGCACGTACCCGTCCCAATCCTTGCGTTTGATCGTGAGCGAGGCGATCAGATGGTGCAGGTTAGCTTCGTGCATCACCACCACGCCCGGGTGCGCAAGGGCGGTTTCGTAAACGAAGTCGTGGTGCTCGTTATTGCCGACCTGGTAAAGAGCGATATCGAACCGCGCCGGGTCGTACACCTGGCCGGGCCGCGAAAACACCTCCACCTGGGCCAGCGGCCCGAGCGACCGCAGCAGCGCCTCGGAATAATCCGCAATCCCGGACCGGGCCGGCGGGAGGGGTGAGAAGAAAGCTACACGCATGGGCGTCGTGGGGCGGGCAATTCTGCCCGCAGCCGCCTTTCAGGCGGCTCCTTCGGGGTGTGGCATGTCTTCCTGTCGAGCGGGAGCCGGCTAAGAGCCGGCTGCAGCCAGAATTGGCTGCCCCACGAATTGTGAGGGATTCGGCCGCCGGCCTGCTCCACAAAGAACCCCCACCACGGGAACTCCACTAGCGCGCCAGTTCCAGCGACAAGGTTCCCAGCTTTGCCGGAATCCGGATCGCCAAGGGAGTGCGCGCCGCGTCGCGCGCGTAGAATGCCTCTACCGTGATATCCGATTTGGGCCCCTTCAGGGAAACCGTCAGATGATCGGTCACGGTCGGCTTATCCGCCACAGTAAGGGTTTCCGCGCCAACATAAGTCAGGTGCGCCATATAGGCGGAGCCGAAGTAGACCTGCTGCGCCTGCGGCATGCGGCCCTGGCCGAGTTCCTCGCGAGCGTAATAAACATAGGCCACGGCATCGCGCGCGCAGGAGAGAATGCTAAAAGTGGTCTCCCCGCCGCTGGCAGGGAACAGCGTCACGCGTTTGGCCGAGCCGGCGGCCTGGTCGAAGGTGGTCCGTTCCGTGCCGGACTTGCCTCCGTGGTCCATGCTGCGGTCGAGTTCGAGGGAGCACAGCCCGTTGTCGGTGACGGCGTGGTAGCTGTCGTTCAGCGTGAAGCCGGGCACGGCGGCATTCACCGAAACGGTGAACACCCAGCCTTTGTCGGTGTGGTGCGCGGTCAGGGAGGCTTCTCCCAGGCTGAGCCCGCTTTGCCAGCCGATGCCGTAGCGCAGGGTTTCATCCTGAAAGGGAAAGCCGGTCTGGGCCACGGCGGGCCAAGCCAGGAGCAGCCAGGCGGCCAATCGGAATGGGGTTTGAGGATTCATCGGCGTCCCACCGTGGCGGCGCGTGCCAGGGGACGGGAAACCGAGCCTTCGGCCACCTCCCGGAATACCTCCAAGGCAAGATCGGCCGCTTTCTGCCAACTGAACTGGGCCGCCCGCTGCGTTCCCAAACGTTCCATCCGGGCGCGCAAATCCGCATCCAGCAGCAGGTCGGCCAGGGCGCGCACCATCTCGTCGGTGGAGTAGGGATCGAACAGGATGGCGGCGCTATCCACCACCTCCGGCAGCGCCGTGACGTTGGAACAGGCTACCGCCCGCCCGCAGGCCATCGCCTCCAACGCGGGCAACCCGAAACCTTCGTAGAACGACGGGAATACAAACAGGTCGCAGGCGTTGTAGAGCTGCTGCAATTCGTCGTCGCTGACGAAGCCGGTGAACTGAATGCGGTCGGCCACGCCGGATTCCCGCGCGGCGTCCCGCACCCGTCCGGCAAACCAGGTTTCCTTCCCGGCCAATACCAGGTTGTGCCGAAGTTGCGGGTAGGCCCATGCCAGGCGGGCGAAGGCGCGAATCAGGCCGATCTGGTTCTTGCGCGGCTGCAGATCTCCCACCGACAGCACGAACGGGGTGGAAATGCCAAACCGCCTGGCGACTTGGGGAGCGGCTGCCGCGCGCGGCAAGGGTCGAAACGCGGGACCGGCCGCGTTGGGTATCACCACCACCTTGTCCTCGTCCAGATCCCCGTACACCTTTAGAATCGACCGCCGCGAAAACTCCGATACGGTCAGAATCCTGGCCGCGAGCTCCACTGTTCGGCGGACCGTACGCTGCAACTGCCAGGCACGACCGTGGGGAAAGTATTCTGGGTGCTCCAGAAAGCTCACGTCATGCACCGTAACGACGATTGGCACCTTGCAGCTCAACGGCGCCGTGTACTGCACGTGAAGCAGGTCCGGACGATCGGCCCGCACCCGTCGCGCCAAGTCGAAGCCCAGACGCAGAAACGGATTGGCCGCGACCCTCCTGGTCAGCACCGAAGCCGGCAACGAATGGTCCGCCTCGGCGGCCGACGTGTAGGCGATGAACTCGCAGTCCCGCTTTCCGGAGGCCAGTGCGTTCAAAAGACTTCGAACGTAAACCTCATTCCCGGTGAGGTGCCGGCCGATGGCGTGAGCATCAACGGCAACGCGCATTATCCGTACCAGTATACCGGAGCCTAAGGTCCCAGAGCTGTGTCACAAATCCAAATTTCGCCAAGACGCCTCCCAGTTGAACTCCTTTTCCAGCAAGGATCTGCCCGCCTCACCCAATGCCGACCGCTGTTCCGCCGTGCAACCCAACAGCCAGGAAACCCGCTCGCCGAAGGCGCCCGGAGAATCCGCCAGCCAAATGTTACATCCATCACAAACCGGCAAGCCTTCGGCTCCCAGTGTGGTGGAAACCACGGGAAGGGCCGCAGCCCAAGCCTCCAGAATCTTGAGGCGGGTACCGCTGCCGGCCACCACCGGGACCACCGCTACCTCCGCCCGCGCTAGTTCCGCTAGGGCGTCTTCCACCGGGCCGGTACATTCGATTCGGTTGTCGCCCGCAACCAGATGCCGCACGGCATCGGGGTTTTTTCCCACCAGACGCCACACGAGGGCGGGCCAACGTTTGCGCAGACCGGGCCAAATCGTCCGGGCGAAAAAGCGCACGGCGGAAACATTGGGATGGTATTCCAGATTCCCGGAAAACACAATCACATGTTCTTTCGCCAGTACCGGTACCGGCCGCAGAGGAATGCTATTGGGATAAACCCGCAGGCGCGCGCCGGGCGCGAGGAGGGCGGCCTCGCCACGGTCCGCCATCGAGGTCACCAGCACCTCGCTGAAACGCGGCAGCCAGGCCGATTCCAGCCGCCGGGAAGCGCTGCCGAAGATTCGATGCGCCAACGCCGGGCCGGCGCTTTCCACCGCCGCGCATCGGGCATGCAGCAGCGACTCGATGTTGTGGAGGTTGAGCACGGTGCGCGCGCAGTGCGGCGCCAATACCTCCAGGTACGGCGCGCACCAGGAATGCTCGATCATGCCCAGTTCATATCGCCGGCCGCCTATGCTCCGCGCCACCGCCCCTTCCAACCCGCCGAATCGATCCACCAGCGGGGGCACCCGGCGCGCCAGGCGAACCGCGTTGCGGGCTACGCGAGCCGCCAGGTGCCGCCGGTGCGCGGGCAAATCGATCTCGACAACCCGCTCGACCAGCCCCGCCGGCAGCGCCGCCGCCGCATCCGGCGCACCGGTTTCGCGGAACACCACCAAATCCACCGCATACCGCTCGGCCAGGTAGTGAAGGAGCGACGCCGTCCGCAGGGAGCCACCACCGGCCAGTGGATACGGAGCTTCCGGCGCCAGCATAATTGCGGCGGGTTTGGAGTTAGGGCCTGTCAGAAGAGCCTTCTGTCCTGAGGAGCGGGCTTTTGGCCCGCATTTGCCATCCTCTTGTAGAGTAGGTTTCTCACGAACTAATTCTCTCCTCTACAACCCGCGAATTCCCCAAAACGTTCGATTGCCTCCCGATAAATTTCCCGCGTACGCCGCGCCGTGCGTTCCCAGGAGAACTCCGCCGCCCGCCCCAGCGACTTCTCCCGCCAGTTTGCGCGCCATTGGGCGTCACTCGCCATCCGGCGCATGGCCTCCGCCAGGTCGTTGGCACCGGCAAAGTAACAGGCGGCATCGCCGGCGGCTTCGGCCACCGCCGGAGACGCAATCACCGGCGCGCCGCACTGCATCGCCTCCACGACCGGCAGGCCAAATCCTTCGTAATGTGACGGATAGACCAGCGCAACCGCGCCCGAGTACAACCTGGCCAGCTCGCTATCTGGCACCTCTCCGGCCAGCCGCAACCCGGGTTCGGGGGCGAAAAGGGGGCCATCGGCGCGCCGCCTCCCGGCCAACACCAGGTCCACCGCCAGCCCGCGCCGCACCACGCGCCAGGCTTCGACCAGGGTTTCCAGGTTCTTGCGCGGCTCCAGCGTGCCGAGGAACAGGAAATACGGGGTCGGGGCCGGAGGGCCCGCCGCGGCCTCCACCGGCAAAAGCCAGGGCGCGGCGGCCTCCGCAATCGCCACCACACGATCCGGCTCCAGGCGCCATCGCTCCAGCACCTGGCGGCGCACGCTCCGGGCCGGCACGATCACCATGGTGGCACGGCCGGCGCGGAGCAGCCAAGGCGTGCGCCGCCGAACCCGCGCCGCGGTAGAGTGCCAGCCCGGATCCATCCAGGGGGAAAGGTCGTGTACGGTCATGACGCTGGGCCTTCGGGCCAGGTACGGAACCGCAAAATCCGGCCCGTGAACCGCCTCCGCTCCCCAACGCGCCGCAGCCTGTTCGCAACCCCACAGCCACCAGCGCCGTTCGATGGCGCCGCGCGGCCCCGCCGCCCGCTCCAGATTAGGCGGCGCACCGTCCGGCAGAGGAAACGGCTGGTCCGAGATCAGGGCGTAACGATCCTCGGGGAAGGCCCGCGCCAGCGCCAGGCTCAACTGCGTCGTGTAGCGCGCCAGACCGCCGGTACCGCTGGCCAGCGAAGCCGCCTCGATGGCTACCCGCATAACCGGTGACGAAGGCTGTCCGGTGTATTTAATGACCAGCCTCCGATCCAAAGCCGTGGGGCGGGCAATTCTGCCCGCGGCCGCCTTTTTAGGAGGCTCTTTCGGGGCGTCACGAGTCTTCCCGGTTGGCGAGAGCCGGCTGAAAGCCGGCTGCAGCCAAAATTGGCTGCCCCACGATTGGTGCGGAATGCCGCCAGGTTGAAAACGCCCGCTACCCGGGCACCACGGCCCGGCCTCCATAGTTACGGTCGTAGTAGGAACGGTAGGCGCCGCTGCGTACCCGCGACACCCATTCGCCGTGGCTGCGATACCAGTCGATGGTGCGTTTCAACCCGGTTTCGAAATCCACCCTCGGGCTCCAGCCGGTTTCCCGCTCCAGTTTCTCGCTCGAGAGCGCGTAGCGCCGGTCGTGCCCCGGCCGGTCCTTCACGTACTCGATCAGGCTCCGCGGCTTGCCGGTCGCCTCCAGCACCCGCTCCACCACTTCCAGGTTAGGCAGCGAGCGGTTGCCGCCAATGTTGTAGATCTCGCCCACGCGCCCTTTTTCGAGCACGGCGCGAATGCCGCGGCAGTGATCGTCCACGTACAACCAGTCGCGCACCTGCAGGCCGTCGCCGTAAACCGGCAGCTTCCGGTCCTCCAGCGCATTGGCGATCATCAGCGGGATCAGCTTTTCCGGAAATTGGTACGGCCCATAATTGTTGGACGCCCGGGTGATCACCACCGGCAGCTTGAAGGTGACGAAGTAGGAGCGCGCCAGCAGGTCCGAGGCCGCCTTCGACGCCGAATACGGGCTGGAGGGATTCAGCGCAAACTCCTCGGTGGCTGCGAGCGGGGGCGCCAGGCTGCCGTACACCTCGTCGGTCGAAACATGCACGAACCGGCCAACCCCGCGCCGCCTGGCCGCTTCCAGCAGCACGAAGGTGCCGCGAAAGTTGGTTTGGATGACTGGCTCCGGCGAAAGGATGCTGCGGTCCACGTGCGACTCCGCGGCGAAATGAACGATGGCGTCCGGGCCCTCTTCTTCGACCAGCGCGTCCACCGCCGCATCGTCCAGAATGTCGCCGTGCACGAAGCGATAGCGACCTGGAAATGCCTCCGCCCCGGTCAGGTTTTCCAGGTTCCCGGCGTAGGTGAGTTTGTCCAGGTTGACCACTCGCCAATCGGTTTCGGCCAGTATCATTCGCACAAATGCCGAGCCGATGAAGCCGGCTCCGCCCGTTACCAGAAGGTTCATCGCGGCAGCGCCTACTTTCTCTGGGTCTCCCAATCGTAATTCACGGACGGATCGTTGTAGGGAATGCGCCCTTCGTCTTTCGGGTCGTAGAAGCGGTCGGTCATGTAGACCAGCATGGCAGCCTCCTCGCCGATGATTTTGTAGCCGTGTCCCACTCCGGGCGGGATCAGCACCTGCCACGGCCGGAGCGGCCCCAGGTACAGGGTGTTGCGCTGGCCGAAGGTTTCCGAGCCCAGCCGGAAATCCACCAGCACCACTTGAAACAGCCCCTTGGCCGGCGTCCACCAATCCGTCTGCTTGAGGTGAAAATGGAAGGCTTTGATCGAGCCCGGATAATTCAGCGCCGCCGAAACCTGCGTGGTTTCCGGGGGAAAATGCGCCGCCGGGCCGCGCCCCATCCGCTGCACCTCCAGGAAGTAGCCGCGATCGTCGGGGTAGACCGAAAACGGCGCCAGCTTCACTCCCTCGATCAGGTGCGGCGATTCGAGCGAGCCGATGAGCGCCCCAATGCCTTTTTCGCAAACGGGGAGGGCGAGCGCCAGATCGCCGTGGGTGGCAAACGGCTCCGCCGCCGCCGGAACCGCCGCTCTTCCGGCCATCAAGCTTCCACCTCCGCCGGCCGCTTCACCGAATTGGCCACCAGGTTCGTGGCGCGCAGCAGCGAATCGAAGGTTCCGGCGTCGGTCCACCAGCCATCCAGAAACGAAAACGTCATCGAACCCTCGCCGATATAGGCGTTATTGACATCGGTAATTTCCAGCTCGCCGCGGTGCGACGGCACCAGCGTCTTGATCTTCTCAAACACGCTGGCGTCGTACATATAAACACCGGTCACGGCGAAATTGGATTTCGGCCGCTTGGGTTTTTCCTCGATGCCCACGATCCGTCCGCCATCCACCTCGGCCACGCCGAAACGTTCCGCGTCATGCACTTGCTTGAGCAGAATGTGCGCGCCGTGGTCCTGTTTGCGAAACGCGTCGGCCGCGGGGCGAATGCTGCCCTCGATGATGTTGTCGCCCAGGATGACGCATACTTTGTGCCCGTCGGCGAAGTGCTCGGCCAGCGCCAGCGCGTCGGCAATCCCGCCTTCGCCCTCCTGGTAGGTGTAATTGATGTGCTTCAGACCGAATTCCTTGCCGTTGGCCAGCAGCCGCAGGAAATCCCCCGAATTGCGCCCGCCCGTCACGATCATGATGTCGGTGATGCCCGCCTCGACCAGCGTCTGGATCGGGTAGTAAATCATGGGACGGTCGTAGATCGGCAGCAGGTGCTTGTTGGTGATTTTGGTCAGCGGGAATAGACGGCTGCCTGTTCCGCCCGCTAAGACAACGCCTTTCATAATATTTTCATCATATCGCGGTGCGCCTCGCTCCCGGGCCTACAGCCACCGTCGCGTTGTAAGCCCAGTAATTCCCGATGTAAAGTTCCAGGTTGACGCTGTTGCCGGTGGGCGCGTCGTCGTTGATAAGCAGGTTGATCTGGACTGCGCCGGCTACCAGGCCGGGGGCGGCGCCGGCATATACCACCTGCCCGTAGACCGCGCTCGATCCCTGCGCCAGAGTGGCAAAAGGCGGCGCGAGCGGCGTGATCGAGCCATCGGCCGGCAGCGGCGTCAACGCCCCGGCTCCCGACAGAAACAGGGAAATCACCGAACCGCGCGCCGCCGGGTTCGAGGCCGAATTGACCGATCCATCCTGGTTCAATGCCGCGGCCTGGCCCGAACCGCTGCCATCCAGCGTGAACAGCGCCGGCACTTCGGCCAGCACGTTCATGGTTCCGGGGCCAATCGTCGCGGTTGCGTTCTTTACGGTAATGGCCGCGGTCTGGCCGCTCAGTTCGAACGGCACAACCGCGTTGATCTGCGTCGGCGAAGTATAAAAAATAGGCGCCGCCACGCCGTTAAACAGAAGCTGCGTTTGCGCATCGAAGCCGGTTCCGAAGACCGTCACGATTTCGCCCGGCGCCACGTCGTAGGTAGAGTAATAAGGGTTGGTGCCGTTTCTGAAATCGGCGGCGTTCGCCAGGTTGGTGACCCAGGGCGAGGCGGGCTGGCTGAAATCCATTTCGACGATCCAGGCGTCGGACGCGCCCCCGCCAAACGCGGGCTGAAAGGCGCCGGCCGTTGGGAACGACAGGAAGCCCGCCGAGTTTTCGGCTGCGTGCATCCTGTTCTGGCTATCGAGCGCGAACGCGCCGATCCCAGGCGAGGCCGCCAGCAGCGTGCTGCCATCGGCGCTAAGCACTAATATCGGAGCGTTACCGCCCGCATACAAATTGCCTTCCCCGTCCACCGCGGCCGTGTTTCCTCCGCCGCTCAGGTAGGTGGAGTAGACGACCGACCCGCTGCTACTGAATTTCACCGCGAATCCACCAAGCCCGGTGCCCGGCGGACCATTCGGGCTGCCGGTGTAGGTCCGCTGGAGAGCGTTCGCCGTAGTTGGAAAATCGGAAGATGCCGTCCCTCCGGTCACATATGCCGACCCGGCGCTGTCCACCGCTATCGCCTCGCCCACATCCTCCTCGGCGCCGCCGAGGTAGGTCGAATAGAGCACGCGCGAGAGCGTCGGGTCGAGTTCGGACACGAACGCGTCGCCGTAGCGCAGCGGTCCGAAGTCGATTTCGCCGTGGAAGGTCGGCTCCAGAGCGTTGGCGGTGACGGGAAAATTGGGCGAGACGGTCTGGCCGGTCAACCACACATTGCCCTGCCCATCCACGGCAATCCCACCGGCATTGTCCGGCCCGTATCCGCCCAGGTAAGTAGCGGCCAGGATCGTACCCTGCGCGCTCACCTTCATCACAAAGGCGTTGGGGCAGGCATACTGAAAAACGCGCTCGGAGCAGTTGCCCGGCCCGAGCTGCGGCTGTTGGATTTGATACGCGCCCGCAGTAGTGGGAACCCCGGCGCTGGCGCTGCCGGTTACATAGGCGTTGCCGGCCGGGTCGAGAGCGATCGCTTCGGCCGCTACGCCCAGCGGCAATTGCCACAGAATCCGGTCGCCGGCGCCATCCACTTTGCAAATCAGGGTCACCCCGCTTCCGGTCGAAGCCAGCAGGTACACCTCGCCGGCCGCATCCACCGCCAGGCCCTGCGCGGTCAGCCCCGCCATGCACACCGACCAGACCAACCCGTTGCCGCCGGCATTGAGTTTAGTGACGAACGCGCAGGCTTGAGACGGCGAAGGCACTCCGAAAGCCGTCGAAGTCAGCGGAAAATCGGGGGAGTTCGTCGATCCCACGACGTACGTATTGCCAGCAGCATCGGTGGCTACACGTACGCTGGAATCGTCGCCCGAGCCACCCAGATAGGTGGCGAAATCCACATGCGGCAGCGCGGGAGTGCCCGACCATCCGCGAACTGTCAAAAACAGAAGCAGACTACCGGAATAAAACAGTCTCACACTAACAAAGACCCGGCCGGAGGTAAAAACACTACAGGAAAGGGAGACAGATCAACCCGGAATGCCATATTTTCGGCGCATCTCCGCGAAGAACTCCTCGGCGGGGCGAGTGCGGCCGGCCTTTACGTCCTCATACCCCTGCCGGATGGCTTCGACGGCCTCCCGATAATCGGCCTGTTCCCATTCGAGATACGCGTCCAGTGCGTCGTCCAGTGCGTCGGCAACGTTCTGTCCCGCGGCTTCCTACTCCACCGGCTGGCTGGTCATTTTGTCCTGGCGCGCGCGGTCGGCGCCGGTTTCAAACAGGGTGGAAAACACGGCGCTGAGCTTATCGGCGGCTTGTTTGGAAAACATGCCGGTCAGCCCCGATAGCGCCGCCACTCCGGACGGGCTGACGGCGCCGGGGCCCGCGCCTGGGCTGAACAGGCCGCCGCGGACCAGCGCGTAGAACAACAGCGCCAGCGTCACCCCGGTAAAGGGTTGCAGCGCGTACCACCACGCCCAGCTCGCCACCAGGGTTCGATTGCCCGCAAAACCGGCGAAAGATCGCGCGGCGTGAAGCAGACTGCCCAGGCCGCCGAACGCCATCGCCAGCAACAGCAGGTCGAGTTCGCGAGAGACACGCAACGCGCCTCCGCCAATCGCCACCAACGATTGGCCGCCGTCGTCGACCGGCCAGAGCAAAGCGGTCGCCGCCGCGAATCCGGCCACGCCACCAACCAGGGCGCAACCGATCAGACGGCGCAGTCGCGCCGGCATGGGAATAGGAAATGAGGGTGACAACTGCTCCATGGCGCCTTCACCCTACCATGGCTCGAAGCCGGTTCCCGTCCCGCGGGGAGCCACCGAGGCCGCTCACTGCCCTGTCCTGCCCACCGCCAAAGGGGGCTTGGCTGCCGGTGGCAGAACCGTCCGCACAGCCCGTGCCGGAGCTACAAGTTAAATACCGTCAGTTAGTTAGGCGGCTTTTCCCACCCGCCGTCAGCCGCGGCGTGCCGCGCGCCGGGAAGGCCCCGGAGCGGGCGGTGAACTTTTTTCCGAAGTGCTGTGACCGGCTACGGCTCGAACCCGTGCCGCGCGGATCTCGTCCTTCCCGGCAGCCTCCGCCATTTGCCGCGTAAGTACCGCGGCGCGCTCCCCAGCCTTGAGGACCTGCTCCGCGTTGTGGCGGTTGGGATCGGCTCGCTTGGTGCCGTCGACGATCAGTTGACTGTAACCCAGGACGAGGGTCAACAGATTATTCAGCTCGTGAACTACAGCCGCGGTCGTCACTGGGCTGCTGCGCGCGTCGGCGCTTGGCTTTTGGATCTTCCCCTGTTCCGGCTTCATCGGCAACGATTCGCCTTAGTGTACTACAAGCGGCTAGAAAAACAAGGGTTTACCTAGCCTAACCCTGTGCGCAAACGAACCAACGGTGACCGGCTCCGGGCCAGCCACACTTCTGAGTCATCGAATCGCCATTCAATTTCTTAGGCGCGGCCCGGCTATACCTTAGTATAATCGTCCAGCAGGAGAGGATGCCATCAATGACGCGAAGAACACTTCTGGGAGCGGCGGCGGCCGGCGCTGCCGCGGTAGCCACGGGTTGGTCCGCCGATCCGCCGTTTACCTTGCCGAAATTGCCCTATGCCTACGACGCGCTCGAGCCCTACATCGACGCTCAGACCATGCAGATCCACCACGACAAGCACCATCAAGCCTACGTCGATAACCTAAATAAGGCCGTAGCCAGCGAGCCATCGCTGGCCGGAATGACCGTGGAACAACTACTGAGCAAGCTCGACTCGCTGCCGGCGGCTGTACGTACGGCGGTCCGTAATCAGGGCGGCGGACACGCCAATCATTCGCTCTTCTGGCTGACTCTGGCGCCCGCTTCCCAGAGCGGCAAACCCTCCGGCGCCCTCGCCGCGGCCCTGGACAAGAGCTTCGGCGGCACCGATAAATTCACCGACAAGCTCCGCGCCTCGGCCGCCAGCGTGTTCGGCAGCGGCTGGGCCTGGCTTTCGGTCGACGGCTCCGGCAACCTGGTCCTCGATACCGCGCCCAATCAGGACACCCCCCTTACGGCTGGACGTAAGCCTGTGCTCGGCATCGACGTCTGGGAACACGCCTACTACCTGAAATACCAGAACCGCCGTCCCGAATACCTGGCCGCCATCGTGCACGTCATCAATTGGGATTTCCTCTCCCACCGCTACGACGAGTTCACGCGCTAAGCGTTCAGCAGCTTCTCGATGGCCCGGGTCAACTCGCCCGGTTTGGTCGAGGGGGCGAAGCGGTCTACCACCTTGCCGTCGCGGTCCACCAGGAACTTGGTGAAATTCCACTTGATGGCTTCGGAGCCCAGCAACCCGCCGCGCTCGCTCTTGAGATACCGGTATAGCGGATGCGCGCCCTCGCCGTTGACCTCGATTTTGGAGAACATGGGGAAGGTCACGCCGTAATTGGTGGAGCAGAATTGCGCGATTTCGCCTTCGCTCCCCGGCTCCTGGCCGCCGAACTGGTTGGACGGAAAGCCGAGCACCACCAACCCCCGCTCGCCGTAAGTCTTGTATAGCTCTTCCAAGCCCCGGTATTGCGGCGTAAACCCGCATCGGCTGGCAACATTCACAATCAGCAGCACTTTACCCCGATATTCACCCAGGCTGGTTTCGCGTCCCTCGATGGTGCGGACCGGTATTCCATAAATATCGTCCGCCCCAGTCGGTACGGCCACGTGTGGCATCCTTTTCCCTCCCGCTCCTCATTATCTCCCCACCCGCGACGCCCGGTTTTCATCAAAAAACGGCACTTTCCGCCGATATGGAATGGTATGAGCCTGCGAGCCCCCCATCGCACCGGCGGCTACCCCGGAGAACGACACCTCGGCGCTGTTTCCGGGAGTGGCGTATGACGGCCGCCGCCAGCACCACCTGCGCGCGCCTGAAAGCCGAAGTGCGCCCTTTCCGCCCGGTCGCGACTCAGTTGTTGCGAATGGTCGGCGACCTGTCCGTTCCGTTCCGCAAAATCGCCGCCCTGGTCCAGACCGACCCCGTGTTGTCCATGGAATTGCTGAAAATCGCCAATTCTCCCTTGTTTCCAGCGCGTATGGAAATCGTGAGCGTGTTGCAGGCGATCGCTTTCATAGGTTCGGAAATGGTCAGTTCCCTGGTGGCGACCACGTGTCTCAAGTCCCTGGTGGCGAGCCGTTCCAGCCCCTTTATCCGGGCTTGCTGGCGCCACAACCTGGCTGCCGCCCTCATCTGCCAGCGGCTGTCCGACGCGGTGGGAGTCCCGGAGTCGAATGGCTACACCGCCGGCCTGGTTCACGATATCGGGCAACTTGCGCTGCTCACCGTGTATCCGCAGTATGAAAAGGCCCTGGCTTCCGCCGGAGAGCGCGAAATCAGCCCCATGGAGTTGGAGCGGGAACTGTTCGGCCTGGACCACGCCGAGGCCGGGAGATGGCTGCTGAGCGAGTGGAACTTCCCGGTGGAACTGCAAAACGTCGCCGCCAGACACGAAAATCCCCCAGAGGCACCAGCCGAGGACGGAGCCCTCATCCGCCTGGTCCACGGCGGGTCCGCCATGGCAGACCTGATGGGCATGTCGATGCTGGCGTCGCCTCGCTGCCAGGATCTCTCCCAAATCGCTGGCGTGCTCCCAGAGTTGAGTCGCGACCTTACACCGCAGGGTTTTCGGGAGCTTGCCGAAACCGTCGCGATCAAAATCAACGGCGTCGAACAGAGTCTTGGCCTCGGGTAAGCCGGCGCCTCCGCCTCGGGCGCTTAGGCGTTCTGGGGATTTCGCAGTTTCGGCGCGGCAACCGCTCCCTCGCGCTCGCGGCTCGGTTACGGGCATCACGTGTTTTCAGTCACTTACCGAGCCGCGACCGCCAGCGACGGTTGCCGGAACGGATTTCCGCGAACCGGGCGCTGGCTGAGTGCGTATCTAATTTCGAAATGCTACGTATAGGATTTGCGGCCTTGTGGGTGCTGTATCTGGTGGTATGGACTGTGGCCTCCTTCGGTTCCAAGCGCGCCGTCCGGCGGCAATCGATAAAGAGCGCCATTCTCCACAGCCTTCTCGTCACACTCGGCTTTCTGCTGATCTTCCAGCCCTGGCGCCTGGGCCGGTTGAACGTCCGCTTCGTTCCGGACACGCCAACCACGGCGATTTGCGGCCTCGCCATCGCCGCTGCCGGCATAGGCTTGGCATTTTGGGCCCGTTTTACCCTCGGCGGCAACTGGAGCAGTACCGTAACCGTCAAGGAAGATCACCTGCTGATCCGGAGCGGACCTTACCGGATGGTGCGCCACCCGATTTACTCCGGCATTCTTCTGGCGGCTCTGGGCACCGCCATCGGCTATGGGATGGTGCCCTGCCTGATCGGTTTCGCCATCGCCTCAATCCACTTCTGGACCAAGTGGAGGCTGGAAGAACGGTTCATGGAGGGGCAGTTCGGCGCGCAATACGTCGAGTACCGGCGCGAAGTCAAAGCCCTCATCCCGGGCCTGCTCTGAATTTCAAACGGCGCCTTCGGCGGCAATGGCCGCCTCGATTCGGTCCATCAGGCAGTGAATCAGAAATTGATGGCCCTCCTGCGCCCGCGCCGTCTTGGCGTGCCGAACCACCAAAGCGCAGCCGGCCAGTTCCCTGGCGCGTCCACCGCCCGAGCCCAGCAAGGCAATCGACCGCATTCCCAGGTTCCTGGCCGCCTCCAGTGCCGCCAGAACGTTGGGCGAGTTGCCGCTGGTGCTAAAAGCGACCAGAACATCGCCCGGCAACCCCAGCGCGGCTATCTGCCGGGCGAAAATCCGTTCGTAGTCGAAATCGTTGCCGATGCAGGTGAGGACCGTAGCGTCGGCCGCCAGAGCGATGGCCGCGAGCGCGCGCCGCTTGACGGTATACCGCCCCACCAGTTCCCCCGCCAGGTGTTGGGCTTCCGCCGCGCTCCCTCCGTTACCGCACAGAAGCAGCTTGTGCCCGGCCGCGAGCGCTTCCACGCACCACGCCGCGGCCACATCCACCGCCGGTTCCAGCTCTCTCAACGATCCCAGCACCTGGAGTGCCTCGTCAATGGTCTGCCCGTAGATGCTCATGTGATTTAGCTATTTTCATCCTGGCGACATTCTGCGCAAATCGTGGGGCAGCCAATCCTGGCTGCAGCCGGCTTTCAGCCGGCGCTCGACGGGAGGTCCAGACCCGCCATGGCTCGGAAGAGCCGCCTAAAAAGGCGGCTGCGGGCAAAATTGCCCGCCCCACTATTCCTGTAGGTGACGTTGGGCCCGCCTGCACTACGGCATCCCCTATTCCTCCAGTACATTGACCTCTCTAAATGTTCCGCTGTGCGGGTCGAACAAAAGCGTCTTGATTTCGTAAGGCCGGAAGGTGCCCGACCACGATTTCCCCAAGAAACGCAAATCGATCCGCGCCGGCGTGCTCTGGCCGGAGCTTTCATACGCTCTCAAAACCAGCCCGTCGCCGGCCTCCGCCCGTTTGATGGCCGTCACGATCACATTACGCGGGCTCGCGGCCAGGAAGGAATCCGACGCGCCGCGCGAACCGGCGTGAATGCCCTGGTAGATCACCGGCTGCGGCGTGGTGAATTCTTCGGCCACGCGCTCGACGCCTGCGTCCCGCCAGCTTCCCCGGTGGGGCGCCAGCAGCATGCGAAACGTCTGCGCGCCCTGGTCCTGCCACTGGATCGGTTGGCTTAAATCCAGTTGGCGCGGAAAGTGATGCGCATACGGAGCGCCGCGCACCACCGATAGCCGCAGGTCGTTGCCACTCACGCTGTAACCGTACTTGGCGTCGTTCACCAGCGCCAGACCGTAGGCGCCGCCGCCGCGAGTCCCGCTGACGTCGAGCCAGCGCTGCCCCGGTTCCTCGTCCCCATTCGTCTCGCGCACGATGTTCCCGTAGGCGATTTCATAGGTGGCGCGAGGTGCGGCGACAGCCACGGGGAAGCTGAATTTCAGCATTTTGCGCTGCTCGTGCCAGTCGAGCCATACTCCCGCTTCCAGCAGCGGACTGCCGGCGTAGAGAATCCACTCGATGGCCAGCGTCGAATGGCCATACCGGGTTTCGACGCGCATCCGCGCGCGCAGCGGCCCTTTTTCGATCATGGCGACCACCGCATCGCCGAACGCGCCAACCTGCTTGTCGTAGGCCTTCACGTCGTGGCTCCAGGTGTCGCTGGGGTCGTCCAGAACCACCGCCGCAGCCCCGGCCGCTTCGAAAACCTCCGCCCCGGCCGTCTTATCCAGGATGCCGATGCGCCCGCCGGGCGAACTTGTCACCCGCAGATATTGGTTCTCGATCGAATTCGCTTCCGCGCGCAAGTCCGGCGCGCTGGTCGGCTCACCGGCATCCTTGCGGATGCGAATCTGGCGGTAGCCGAACGGCGGCAAGTTGGTTCGAAAAACCAGGCGCTTGCGGTCGCCGGTCACCGTCGAGCCGGCGATCCATTGGTGCGGCAGCGCGTGCCCGCCGTCGTCTTCCACCCGCGCCTCCCGGGACGGCCAGCTCAAATCGTATTCCAGGTTGGAAGTCGCTTCCCAAGGGTGCAGGTTGAATGCCAGCAGGTATTGAGAATCGGGGTCCGTCGCCGGCACGCTCCATTCCAGCTTCTGCAGCGCCAGATCGAGAGCCCTTTCCGCCACCGCCCGCGCGTAGCCGTACCCTGCCGGCGCCGTGGTTTCGTAATGCTCCGGGAGCGCCGTACCCGCCATGCTGTCGTGAAACTGCAGAAACAGAATTTTCTTCCACGCCGAAGTGAACTCGTCCTTTGGATATTGAGCGCCCCACGCCAGCGCACCGATGGCCGCCAGCTTCTCCGCCGAAAGCATGGCGATTTCGGTACTTCGGTTAGCCTTCTTCATCGCCGATTCGGCCGTATAGCAGCCCACCGAATGGTGCTGCAAATCCCCCGTCACCACCGGCACGCTTTCGAGCGGCCCTTGCCGCACTTCGGCGAAATACTTTTCCGGCGTGCTGTAGACTACCTGTGGCGCGCCCGCCTGCTTCTGAATCTCGCCGATCGAGGACAGGTTCACTTTGGTGGCGCCGCCGCCATGATCGCCCGCTCCGTAGAAAGCCATCAGGGTTTTCTCCGGCGGCTTCAGGTCGCGCAGAATCTGTTCCAGGCGCCCTCGCACCCCGCCCTCATCGTTGTAGCTGATCGGAATGCGATACGCCAGCACGCGCGTGCCGTCCGGCGCTTCCCACCAGAACAGATTCGCCGGCAGCGTCTTCTCCCGCGGCATCGGGCGCATGAAAACGTACTCGTTCATCCCCTGCAATTTCAGAATCTGCGCCAGCGTACCCGGATGTCCGAAGGAATCGGGATTGTAGGCCACCTTGGCCGCGCGGCCCACCAGCCGGCGCAGCGTGAGCTGGCCGTACAGACCCTGCCGCACCAGCGATTCCCCGCTTGGTATGTTCACGTCCGGCTCGACCCACCATCCGCCCACCACGCCCCACCGGCCCTCCTCCATCCGCTGGCGAATCTCCCGCAGCATGTCCGGATCGTTTTCCGCCACCCACTCGTAGAACTGCGCGGAGCTGGCGGTGAAGGCGAAGTCCGGGTTTTCTTTCATCCGGTCCAGCGCGGATCGGAAGGTGCTGTGCACCACCGCCAGGCCTTCCCGCCACGGCCACAGCCAGACCGGGTCGATATGGGCCTGGCCGATCATGTGAAAGCGGTAGCTCGCCGCATCCGCCGGCCACGGAGCGGAACTCTGGGCCGCAAGCCAGGGTCCCAGTGCCATCATCGCCAACGGTGCCAATACGAGATTCGACGGTTTCACCAAATTGCAGTATACTCGCCTGCCGCCGCAACGTGAGGTAAGGAGCAGCGCAAAATCGACTGTGGCATTGCCTCCGGAACCTCCCGCGGCCGGAAACAATTGTAATGTCCACTACACTGCCCAAAGTTCGCGGGCGAAAAATGAAACATGGGCCGCCGGCGCCGCGTATCATTCCGGAAGTAGACTCCGTTGCGGAGTCTCGGAGACACTCGGAAGGGAGGCCGATCATGATTGGGATCGGCGCGGCACAATTGAATTTGCGCGAAGCTGCCGGAACATTCTGGCGCGATGGGAAGTACGCCTTCCGCTCGCTCGCGGGAGCTAAAGGGCTAACCATTACAGTGGTCCTCACGCTGGCGCTCGGAATCGGAGCCAATGCCGCTATCTTCACCCTGGTCCGCGGGGTTCTGCTACGGCCGTTGGTGAATCGCGACGAAAACAGGCTGATTTACATTCGCCAGAGCGCGCGGGGCCTTGGCATGGAGAATGCCGCGTTTTCCGTGCCCGAGATACAGGATTTGCGGCAGCGCGTCAGGTCGTTGAGCGCGATCGGCGATTTCTCCACCATAGGATTCACCCTCAATGGGCTGGGAGAGCCGCGCGAGGTGCGGGCGGGAGTTGTCGGTGGTACGTACTTCGACGTAATGGGCCTGCACCCGGTGATGGGGCGGCTGCTCGATATGCGGGACGACGGCCCGGCCGCTTCCGGCGCCATCGTTCTGACCTATCGTTTCTGGACCACCGCCTTGAAGAGCGATCCGTCGGTGCTAGGAAAGGTCGTGAGGCTCGGATCGTTCGGAGCTCGTACCGGAACCATCGTAGGGGTGTTGGAACCATCCATCCCGTATCCGGCCGAAACCGAGATCATCGCCAACGTGGTCACCAGTCCGCACCACCTGTCGGCGACGATGGTGACGGGCCGGATTCATCGCATGACGGAGCTGTTTGGCCGTCTGGCTCCCGGCGCCACGCTGGAACAAGCCCGCGCCGAGCTGAAGGCGGCACACGGCGCCATCATGAAAGAGCATCCCGAGGCGTATCCCGCCAAAGCGGACTTCCGCATCGACGCGGTGTTTCTCCGCGACCAGATCACCTCTAAAGCCAGGACCGTGCTTTGGGTGCTGCTGGCGGCGTCGGGATTGGTCTTTCTGATCGCCTGTTCCAACGTGGCGAACTTGATTTTGGCGCGGACGATTCGCCGCGAAGGCGAGCTGGTGGTCCGGACCGCGCTGGGGGCCTCCACCGCCGCGCTGCGCCGTGTGCTGCTGGCGGAAAGCCTTCTGCTCTGCGGCGCGGGAGCGGCGCTGGGCGTGGTGAGCGCGCGGCCCATGGTGGCCATCCTGGCGCGGTACGCGTCCCGTTTCTCGGTCCGAGCGCTGGATCTCACGGTGGACTCCAGCATGTTGTGGGTCGGCGCCGGACTGGCGCTGGCCGCCGCGGCCCTGCTGGCATTTGTGCCCCGCCTGCCCTCGGGCGACCGGCCGAACGGAATCGCCTTGTCCAGTGGAAGCACGCGGATTACGGGTGGCGCGGCCGGGCGTCTACGCGCGTTTGCGGTCACCCAGATCGCCGCCTCGTTTATTCTGCTGGCCGGTGCCGCCATGCTGCTCAAGACGCTGCTCGCGCTTCAGGCGGTCGATACCGGCATCGACACGCGGCGCGTGCTCGCGATCAACGTTCCGGTGATTTCGTATGGGCGGACCGACGGCCAGGTGGTGGATTTCTACCGGGAGGCCATGCGGCGCGTACACCAGTTGCCGGGCGTGGACGGCGTCGCTCTGGGCGTCCTCACGCCCTGGCGCGAGGGCGGCACGCTGGGCCCCGGCCTTCAATTCACGGCCGAAGGGTACCTGCGCGGGAGGGGAGAAGACGATCCGCGCGGCCAATTTCGCATCGTGTCGCCCGGCTTTTTCGCCGCGCTCGGCGTGCCCATCGTAGCCGGACGGGATTTCAACGATCTCGACCGCAAAGACGGCGAGCCGGTGGCGATCGTGAGCCAGAGCGTGGCGCGGCGGATGTTTCCGAACCGGGAGGCGCTCAACCGGCGCCTCATCTGGACCGATCCCATCATCAAGTTCATCGTCGGTATGAAGCCGGTGCCGCTGCGGGTGGTAGGAATCGCCGCCGATATCGACGACGAGCACCTGGTTCCGCGCCCGACCCTGACTGTGTATCAGCCGTTTGGGCAGGGTCCGCTTTTTGGCGGGCGCCTCTTCGTCCACGTGCGCTCGGATCCGTATGCTCTGGTCGGCCCCATCACGCGAACTATCCGCGGCCTGTCGGTGGACCAGCCGGTGGATCGCGCCGCGACCCTGGAAGACGTCCGCGCGGAAGTGCTGACGCCGGACCGGTTGAACGCCCTGGTTTTTGGCGGCTTCGCCCTGGTGGCGCTGACGATCGCGGTGGTCGGGGTGGCGGGCGTGCTGGCGTTTTCGGTGAGCGCGCGAACGCGCGAATTCGGCATCCGCCTGGCGATCGGTTCCCAGCCGCGCCATCTGCTGATGCGCGTCGTCGCCGAGGGCGCCCTCATCACGGCTATCGGTATTGGCGCCGGACTGGCCTGCGGGCTGGCGCTACAGCGGCTGGCCGGCAGCTATTTCGACAACGTGCGGATGCCGGGAGCGTGGGTCGTGGTTGGCGCCGCCGGCGTGTTGATGGCCGCGGCCGTGGCCGCTTCCGCCTGGCCGGCCATGCGAGCCGCCCGGGTGGACGTGATCGAAGCCCTGCGCGCGGACTAGGTCTCTGACCGCATGATTTTGTGCGCTAACGTGAAACCACTCCCTTACGATCGTGGCTCGTAACCGAGCCGCGCGCGTCAGCAAGCGGTTGCTGATTGGCACCGGATCTCCCGGTCATGGTACTAGACCGGACTCTTCAAGCTACCGCCTTATCAGGCAACCCTGCGGGTCGACTCTCGCGGCACGATGTTCGGCTCGAGCAGGATGCTCTTTGGCTGCGCCGGCCGCTTGGCTTCTATCAGCGACAACACCAGTTTGCCGGCGCGCTCGCCGATAGCTCTGCTCTGCTGGTCCACGCTCGAAAGCGGCACCCGCAGGGACCTGTCAAAGTGAAGATTGCCGCAGCCGATCACGGCAATATCTTCGGGAATGCGCAATCCCGCTTCGAGGATGGCGTCGATCACTCCCACCGCAATCGGATCGTTGTAACAGAACACGCCGTCGGGCCGCGGGTCGAGACCAAGCAGCTTCTTCATCGCCTCGTGGCCGCTCACCCAACTGTCCACGTCGGCCGAGCGGCCCGCCAGAATGTATCCCTCGCATTGGCTCATTTCGTGGCGCGCCAGGGCTTGGACGTAGCCTTCCAGCCGTCCCACCGCCGTGCTGGCGGCCGGACCGCGAATGTGTGCGATTCTGCGGCAGCCGACCGATATCAGGTGTTCGGTCGCCAGCCGGCCGGCGGCGACATCGTCCACACCCACGAAGTTTGCCGGCGTCCCCAGGAAACAGCGGTCGATGAGTACATACGGGACCTTCTGTTCTTCGATGCTGCGAAAACTCTCCACCGTCGTCTGGGTGGAGGCAATCATCAGTGCATCCAGTCTGCGGCTGAGCAGCCGCTTGATCTCCTGGCGTTCCAGGTCCGGGTCGCCCTCGGCCGAGGAAATCAGCAGGCTGTAGCTCTTGCGGCGCAAAGCGTCGGAGAGCCCGATCGCCACTTCCGCGAAGAACGAATGCACCAGGTCGGGAACAATCAACCCCGCCGAATAGGTGCGGCCCGTGACCAGCGCTCGGGCGGCCATATTCGGCTGGTAGTTCAACTCCTTGATGCGTTTGAGCACGCGCTGGCGCGTCTCTTCTCCAATATCGCTGTGGTTGCGAATGACCTTGGAGACGGTCACCACGGACAGCCCGAGCTCCCGGGCGATGTCCTTCATCGTTACCGCCATTCTTGTACTATTATGCGCCCCCGCGCAAAAACCCTTGACACGAACGCAACACCACTAGTATACTTCCGCTAGTTAACGGTTAAGTAATCGTATTTATCGCTGGGTCCTGTTTTGGGCTCTTGGCCGCCGGCAGCGAACCCCGTGCGCTTCCTCGTTGCCCGCCGGCTCGCCCAGGCGCTTCGAAACCAAAGTCCTCGTAAAGGAGACACTGTGGCAACGTCAGCCAGAGAAAAATGGTTGAGGCGTTCCAGCCTCGCCGCGCTTTTGACGATTCTTGGCCTATGGGGCGCCGCGCCCCGGGCCGCCCTGGCCCAGGAGGCATCCGCCACCGTTACGGGCGTTGTCTCCGATCCATCCGGCGCCGCCATTCCTAGCGCCGTCATCAAGCTCACCAACGTGGATACGGCCGTAGTCCGAAGCACCAAAGCCAATAGCGATGGCGCCTACGCCTTCCTCAACGTCACCCCCGGCAAATACACCGTTCAGGCCAGCGCCGGCGGCTTCGCCACCGTCACCCAGACGGCGGTCGCCCTCGAGGTGAATCAAACCGCTACCTTCGATTTTCACCTGAAGGTCGGCAATACCCAGACCAGCGTAACCGTGGAAGCGGCCGCCGCCGCCGTCGAAGCGTCCACCTCCGAGCTGGGCACCGTGGTTGCCACCCAGCAGGTCAACGACCTTCCTCTCAACGGACGTAACTTCACCCAACTGTTGACCATCACCCCGGGCGTTGCCAACATCAACCGGGACCAGAGCGGCACCGGCGCGGGTTCGGGCGGTGGAGGGTTCGCGGGCGCGGCCATCGGCGTGGCGGCCTTCCCATCGATCAATGGCGCGCGCGTCCGCAGCAACTCCTTTCTACTGGACGGAATCAACGATCTGAACACCTTCCTGACGACGTATAACTTCGCCCCGATCATCGACGACATTCAGGAATTCAAGACTCAGGGCCATAACGATCTGGCCGAATACGGCGGCGTCATGGGCGGAGTCATCAGCGTAGTCAGTAAGTCCGGCACCAACCAGTATCACGGCACGGTGTGGGAGTTCCTGCGCAACTCCACTATGGACGCGCGCGGCTTTTTCAACGCCCAGCTTTCGCCGCTTCGCCAAAACCAGTTTGGCCTTGCCGGCGGCGGCCCCATCTCGATTCCCAAAGTGTATAACGGCAAGAACCGCACCTTCTTCTATGCCGCTTACGAAGGATACCGGCAAGCTCTCGACACTGAAGGCGGCGCGTTCGGCCCCACCGCCGCGGAGCGAACCGGCAATTTCAGCGCGCTGCTGCCGGGTACGGTTCTTTACGACCCCAACAGCACTACCTATAACGCCGCTACCAACACTTATGCGCGCACGGCTATCCCCGGCAACATACTCCCGACAAGTGAGATCAGTCCCATCGCGCAGTTGTATCAGAACCTGGTTCCCAACGCCGGGACCCTCCTCAACGGAAACAACATCTACCTGCCGGAAAAGGAACACATCACCAACGACACCGGCCAGATCCGGGCCGATCAGTATTTTGGAAATTCCGACCAGCTCATGTTCCGCTACAGCCAGTATGAAGAGTCCGAGCTGCTCCCGAACAGCGTGATCGGCCTGGACAATGACGATATTTACGGGCGAAATTGGACTATCCATGAGACTCACACGTTCGGCCCCACGTCGATCCTGGAACTCTACTTCGGGCGGAATGTTGGCTTCGACAACGAAGTCGCCGCGGTTGCCGGCCAGGATTCCGCGTTCCTCGGCAAACTAAACGCCCTTGGCATGAACACCACCTTCGAAACCCTGAGTGGCAAGGAATATGCGCCGATGATGAGTAGCATATCCGGCTATCTGGCCTGGCCGAATTCCGCGCTGCAGGGTACCACTCTCGCCAACGTCTGGCAGTTTGGCGGCAACTACACGAAGATCCTCGGCAAGCATACCATCAAGGTCGGCGGGGATATTGAGACCAACTATTTCCACTCCCCCATCGGGTACGACACCGAGTCGTTCAAGCCGGACCAAACGGCGGGCCTCGGCGCAAACCAGGGCGTAGGCGGCGATGCGTGGGCTTCGTTTCTCCTGGGAGTGCCTTCCGGCGCCGCGCTCCGGAATGTCAACGAAGTCGCGAAGGGCGGCTGGATGGATGCCGCCTATGTGCAAGACCAGTGGAAAGCCACGAATAAGCTGACCGTCAACATCGGATTCCGCTACGACCTCCGGCTGTGGCCGATTTATGGCCAAGGCCAGGACCTGTATACGGGCAACGCCAATCCGACGACGGGACAATACATTCTGACGGCTCTTCCGCCGAACTGCTCGGCCACCGTCGGGGCGCCCTGCCTGCCCAACGGGATCTACGCCGGAGCTCCCGCCACTGGCGATACGTATGCTCAATACCCCGATCCCAACGGGCCGGGGCAGCTTCCCGCCAACGTCGTCGTGGCGGGCTCGAATCACGCCATTCTCAAGAACGACTTCGGGGATTGGTCCGGAAGGCTGGGCCTGGCCTACCGGCTCACCGACAAAATGGTGCTTCGGGCTGGGTATGGACGCTTCTACGACATGTGGGGCGGGATCACCCAATTGTCCCAGAATTTCGGCGGCAACTGGCCGGCCGTCGCCACCATCAACAACTCGTCCCTGAACGCCAATACCGTCACTTCGGGCATGTCGAATCCATTGGGCTTCGGCGCCGGCGGCGGCCTTGTTTATCCGGTCTCCACCTTCTCCGAGGTGAGCCAGTGGATGGTGGATCCGAATTTCAAATCGCCCTATATGGACCAGTGGAACTTCGGCATTCAGCGGGAACTGCCCAATAGCATCGTTGCCGATATCAACTATGTCGGTTCGGTGGGCCGCCGTCTGGACTGGGGTCCCGTGCAGAATGTGGCCGTTCCCGGGCCGGGTCCGGTCGCGCCACGGCAGCCGTTCCCGTACATGTTGCCGCAATGGTTCGACCAGAGCGATGGCGCCGGCAGGTACAACGCCCTGCAGGTTTCCGTCAATAAACGCGCCTCCGCCAATATGGCCTTCCAGTTGTCGTACACACTGTCAAAATCGATCGACGACAATTGCGGCATCGGCGCCGACTGCATCATCGAGAATGTATACAACCGCACCGCGGACGTGCAGTTGTCCGATACCAACCAAAAGAACAACTTCACCGCGTCGTTCACTTTCCTGTCGCCATTTGGAAAAGCGGGTAATGGCGGCAACAAAGTCGTCAGTGCATTGGCCGGCGGATGGCAATTGAACAGCATCGTGTCGCTCCATTCCGGCCAGCCGTACACGGTGTTCTCCAATACCGCGATCCTCAACAACGGCGGCTACAACAGCGAGTGGGCTAACTCCGTCGGCGGTTCGAATTCCGGCACGCATGGAACGGTCGCCGAATGGTTCAATACCTCTGCCTTTGCGAATCCGGCGCCCTACACCTACGGTAACGAGGTTCCCAACTCCTTGGTCACCAATTGGGGGAAGAATGTGGATATATCTCTGTTCCGCAAATTCCGCATTGGCCTCGGTGAAACCCGCTTCTTTGAACTCCGGGCGGAGGCATATAACGTCTTTAACAACGTTATCTTCGGCATCCCCAATAACAATCTGGGTAACCCCAATCCAGGCCAGGTGACCGGGGTGGCGGGAGCCAGCCTGCCGCGCCAGTTGCAGATGGGCATGAAGTTCTACTTCTGAGACAGCCCCCGGCGTCAATGCCGCGTGCGCGCGGCGCGGCATTGACGAGCTTTTGTGGCGCGCGCACTCATGCGTGCCGCGTCGAGACTCATCTCAACGCCCGCGCTCAGGCGGGATACTGCATACTGGTTGGCTATGCCGCTCAGTGATACAGTGATACAGGTGTGACCCGCATCGAATCCCAGCCGGGCCCCTTCCGCCGCCGCGGGCATAGACCCCCAAGCGTCCTGCGCGCGGTTCTGGGCCTGGCCTGGGCTCTCTCGATCCTGGGCTTTACTCTCTTCGGCACCCCGCAGCAGCAGGTTCCCCTGCCTATGTTCGTCGACGTCGCGGCCAGGTCCGGCATCGCCTTCCAGCTTCTTTCTTCCCGCACGCCTCAGAAATATCTCATCGAATCCATGCCCGGCGGCGTTGCTATGCTGGATTATGACGGAGACGGGCTCGAGGATCTCTTCTTCGTCAACGGCGCTCGCCTCCAAAGTCCCATGCCTCCCGGCGCGGCCCCCGATAAGTCCGATCCGAAGTACTGGAATCGCCTCTACCATAACAACGGCGACGGCACCTTCACCGACGTCACCGGGAAGGCCGGACTCCGCGGTCACTCCTACGGAATGGGTGTCGCCGTGGGAGACTATGACAACGACGGCCACCCCGACCTATATGTCACTAACTTCGGGCGCAATATTCTCTACCACAACAATGGCGACGGCACCTTCACCGATGTCACCGAAAAAGCCGGCGTACCCGGAGGCGGCTGGTCGTCCAGCGCTCTATTTATCGATTACGATCGCGATGGCTATCTCGATCTGTTTGTGGCACGCTATCTGGATTGGGATTTTGCCAACAATCCTCCCTGCGGCGCGCCGGAGCGCGGTCAGCCGGCTTACTGCCATCCGGACGTCTTCAAATCGGTCACTTATCTTCTCTATCACAACAACGGCGACGGCACCTTCACCGATGTAAGTGTGAAATCCGGCATTGCCGCCGCCCCGGGCAGAGGCCTCGGCAGCGCGCTGAACGATTACGATCGGGACGGATGGCCGGATATCCTGGTCGCCAACGACGCTATCGCCGAGCAACTGTTCCACAATAACCACGACGGCACCTTCTCCGAAGCCGGCATGGCGGCCGGTCTCGCCTATGACGAAGACGGCCACGCGTTCTCGGGCATGGGCGTCGCGTTTGAAGATTACGACAACGATGGCTGGCCGGATATCTTCATCGGCGACCTGGCGAATCAGAAATACGCCCTCTTTCACAACCTGAAAGGCGCGTTTCAGTATGTGTCGGGCCAGACCGGCGTCGCCCGTATGACCATGGCGCACTCCGGTTGGGGAACGGCGCTGGTCGACTACGACAACGACGGCTGGAAAGACCTCTTCGTCGCCCAGTCCCATGTTATGGATAACATCCAGTACTTCCAGGGCAACGTGCGGTATCTCGAACCGCTCTTGCTGCTGCGTAACATACAGGGCCGCTTTGAGGACGTGTCCGCGCGCAGCGGCGACCCCTTCCGCCCGGTACAAGCCGCCCGCGGGGCGGCCTTCGGCGATCTCGATAACGACGGCCAGATCGACGTGGTAGTGAGTTGTCTCGACGGCAAGCCGCTTGTGCTTCGCAATCAGGGAAGCCCCAACCATTGGCTGGCGATTAACACCGTCGGAACGGTGAGCAATCGCGATGGCATCGGAGCGCGGTTGCACTTGGTGAGCCAATCCGGCGCCAGCCAGTTCGCTACCGTAACTGCCGGCGGCAGTTACTTCTCCGCCAGCGACAAACGCGTGCATTTCGGTTTGGGCGCGGATCGTTCGGTGCGGTCGCTCGAAATCGCGTGGCCCAGCGGCACTATCCAGACCTTGTACGATCTTGCCGTGGACCGCATTCTTACCGTGCGGGAACCGTCGAAAGGGACCAGGTAACGTGCGCCCGACGCGATGGACGCCAATCGCGAGCGCGCTGGCCGCTTGTGTTTGGGCGGCCCTCGCGTTCCCTCCCGCACCGGGCCCCATCCGTTTCGAAGACGTCGCCCAGCGTGCCGGCGTCCGCTTCGTCACCGAGAACTGCCCCACTCCGGAAAAGCACCAGCCCGAGACCATGCCCGCCGGAGTCGCCCTGCTCGATTACGATGGCGACGGCCTCCTCGATATCTACCTGGTCAACGGCGCCGAGATGCCGTCGCTGGTGAAGACCGGGCCGAAGTACTCGAATCGCCTCTTCCATAACAACGGCAACGGCACCTTCACCGACGTTACGGAGCGCGCCGGCGTCGCCGGAAGCGGCTACGGCATGGGCGTCGCGGTGGGCGATTACGATAACGACGGCCGGCCCGATATCTTCCTCGCCAACGTCAACGGCAATCAGCTCTTCCACAACAACGGCGACGGCACCTTCACCGACGTCACCGCTAAAGCCGGCCTCGCCGGCCCCACCCGGGACGGCCGGAAGATGTGGTCCATTTCGGCGGGATGGTTCGACTATAACAACGACGGCCGGCTCGATCTGTTCGTCTCCAATTACTGCCAGTGGGATCCTCTCCATGAGCCGGCCTGCATCGGCCTGAACGGCCGCGGCTATTGCCATCCCAAGAGTTTCGCGCCGCTTCCCAATACCCTCTATCGCAACAACGGCGACGGCACCTTCACCGATGTTTCCCGCGAAACCGGTATCGCGGACGTGGAAGGGAAGGGAATGGGGATCGCTTTCGCCGACTATGACGGCGACGGTTTCATGGACGTTTTCGTCGCCAACGACAACAGTCCGAATCTTCTGTTCCACAACCTGGGCGGCAAGAAGTTCGAGGAGATCGGGTTCGCCGCCGGTGTGGCTTACAACGAGGATGGCAACCAGCTAGCCGGCATGGGCGCCGATTTCCGCGACATCGATAACGATGGCCTGCCCGACATCTGGCACACCGCCATCGAGAACGAGACCTTTCCGCTGTTCCTGAATCTGGGGCGCGGGCGCTTCGGCAATGCCACCCAGAAGAGCCGCCTTGCCCAGTTGACGCGGGAAATGTCCGGCTGGTCGAATGGAGTCGCCGATCTCGATAACGACGGCTGGAAGGACCTGTTCGTCGCCCGCGGCAACGTCATGGACGATATCGACGCCGTCTCCCGGCATTTTCATTACGCCGAGCCGAATGCCGTCTTCCGCAATCTCGGCAACGGGCAGTTCGAAGACGTCAGCTCGACCGCCGGAGCCGATTTCACCCGCCCCGCGCCGCATCGTGGTCTGGCCTACGGCGATTTCGATAACGACGGCCGGATCGATCTGGTTGTGACCGCGTTGCGCGGCCCCGTTCAGTTGTTTCACAATATTTCCGAAAACCACAACCACTGGCTCCTGCTCCAACTGACCGGCAGAAGAAGCAACCGCATGGGGATCGGCGCGCAGATCCGGGTCACCACCGAAGACGGCCGCAGCCAGTACAACGAAGCCACCACCAGCACCGGTTACGCAGCGTCCAGCGACGCCCGCGTGCACTTCGGCCTGGGGCGTTTCCCCGCCGCCCGCGCAATCGAGATCCGCTGGCCGTCCGGCATCCGCCAGTCGCTGCGGAATGTGCTCGGCGATCGTATCGTCGCCGTCACTGAGCCTGCACCCGCTTCCGCGGTAAAACAGTGATGCCCATCAGGGAGTGGGGCGCTTTTCGGTGATTTGCCGGAATACGCGCAGAAGATTTCCGCCGAGGAACTTGCGGATTCGCTCGTCCGAATAGCCGCGGCGCAGCATGGCATCGGTGATCAGGGGTAGATCGCTGACATCGCGCATGCCGCGGGGCAGGGTCGGGCCGCCATCGAAATCGGTTCCCAGCGCGACGTGGTCCTCGCCGACGAGCCCGATGGCGCGGTCGACCACCCCCACCCAATCGTCGACCGTCATCTTCAGATCCTCGGGAGCGGCCGAACCGCCCATGGGGAACTTGGGCGCGGCGATCCGATCGAGGTCGAAAATGGTCAGCGGCCCGGTTGCTTCCCCCACCGGCTTGGTATCCCAGAAAGGCTTGCCGGCATGCGCCGTGACCCAGTCGAAGACTTTGCGATTGTGGAACTCGTTGCCGATCTGAAAACCGATGACGCCGCCTTTGGCCGCCAGCTTCTTCAGCAGCCAGTCGGGCATGTTGCGGGGAATGTCGTTGACCTGGCGCAGGCCGTGGTGAGTGGCGACGACAGGGTCGGTGCTGGCGTCGATGGCCTGCGAAATGGCGTCGTCGGAGGCGTGCGAAACATTGATCACCATGCCGAGGCGGTTGGCCTCGCGTATCCATGCCCGGCCGCGATCGTTCAGGCCTTTCCATCGAAACGTGCCGGAGCAACAGGAATCGGCGTAATTGTTTTGCCAGTTGTGAGCCGACAATTGCATCGACCGGAGTCCCAGCCGGTAGAAATCGCGCATCACGGCGGGGTCGCCATCCAGATCGAAGCTCCCTTCGACGTCGAGGACGGCGGCGATCTTGCCGGCCGCGTGGATTCGCTCGACGCCGCTGGCGTCGCGGGCGATTTCGATCGCCGCGCTATTGGCCTGGATCTGGGTAATGCAGGCGTCGATCAGCCGCAGCGCCTGCTTGGTTTCGAAGCGGCCGGGATAGTAATCTTCGGTGACGTAGAAGGAGAAAAACATGGCGCCCAATCCGCCGTCTCGCGCGCGGGGCAGATCGAACTGGCCATCCGGTTTTCGCTGGCCGATATCGCCGCCGTGGTAAAACTCGCGCTCGATGGCGTGGATGTGCCCGTCGAAAACCAGAGAGCTGCGGTGCAATTCCCGCGCGCGGTCGGATACCGCGGCGCCGGCCGCCGCCAGCAGTGAGAACAGTGCCGCCAGGCCCGCGAAAATCGATGGCTGAAATCGCTTCACACAAGGATTATACTGGTTGAACTATATGACTGGTAATCGCCCGAAACTCGCCGCGATCACGACCGTCTACCGTAAGCATTCGCACACGCAGCACATTGTCGACCGGTTCCTGGAAGGGTACGGCTGGAACGGCACGCATCATCATCCGGAGATGGACCTGATCGCGCTGTACGTCGACCAGGTGGGCGCCGACGATCTGAGCCGCGACCGCGCGGCGCGTTTCCCTTCCATGAAGATTTACCCCACCATCGCCGAAGCCCTGACGTGCGGCACCGGCAAACTGGCGGTGGATGGAGTGGTGGTGGTGGGCGAACACGGCGACTATCCGAAAACGCCCAAGGGGCAGGTGCAATATCCGCGCTACCGTTTTTTCGAGGAAATTACGGCCGTATACCGATCGAGCGGGCGCGCCGTGCCCATGTTCAACGACAAGCACCTGTCGTGGAACTGGGAGTGGGCCCGGAGGATGTACGACACATCCAAGGAGCTGGGGTTCCCCTACATGGCCGGGTCGAGCCTGGCGGTGACGTGGCGCATTCCATCGGTCGAGTTTCCCACCGGCGCGCGGGTGAGCGAAGCCATGTGCATCGGTTACGGGGGCGTCGACAGCTACGATTTTCACGGCCTGGAGACGATCCAGTCGATGGTGGAGCGGCGCCGGGGCGGCGAGACCGGCGTGAAGTGGCTCCAGGCGTACCGCGGCGAAAAATTCTGGGACGCGTGCCGCGAGGGCGTCTGGCCGCGCGACCTGATGACCGCGGCGCTGTGCCGAAGCCATACGCTGACGCCGGCGCGCGCCGGGTTCACCGATATTTTTCCGTCGTTCGAAGACATGGGGCGGCTGGTGAAGGATCCCGTGGCGTATCGCTACGCACATGCCGACGGGCTGAAGTGCACGCTGCTGCTGATGAACGGCTTGGTGCGCGATTTCAACTTCGCGGCGCGGCTGGACGGCGTAGCCAAACCATTTTCGACGCAAATGTACTTGCCCATGCCGGACGGGCGCACCACCATGGCCAATTTTTTCAGCCCGCTGGTCAACAACGCGGAAAAGATGTACCTGACGGGAAAGGCCACCTATCCGATCGAGCGGACGCTTCTGACCACGGGCCTGACGGCGGCCGGTGTGGACAGCCTGTATGCGGGGCAGGTCCGGATCGATACGCCGCACCTGGCGATAGCGTATCGGGCACCGGCCGAATCGACTTTCTGGAGAACATAACCATGGCGCCGAAGATTACCCGCAGGACCTTCCTCGAAACCGCGGCCGCCGTTCCCGTGCTGGCGCAAGCACAGCCGAAACGCATCGCGATCGTGGCGACGGTTTTCAGGCTGCAGTCGCACGCACAGCACATCGGGGACCGCTTCATCGTGGGGTATCCCTGGGAGGGCGAGTGGCACAAGCCGAATACCAAAGTGGTCTCCCTCTACGTGGATCAGAAGCCGGCCAACGATTTGAGCGGGGACCGCGCCAGCGAGTTCGGCTTCCAGGTGTATCCGACCGTCGCCGAGGCGGTGTGTTGCGGCGGGTCGAAGCTGGCCGTCGATGCGGTCCTGATTATCGCCGAGCACGGCGACTATCCGCGCAACGAGAAGGGGCAGATTCTCTATCCCCGTTACGAGCTCTTCCAGCAGATAGCGAAAGTGTTCGAGGCTGGCGGGCGGGCGGTTCCGGTATACAACGACAAAGCCCTTTCCTACAGTTTCGAGAAAGCCAGCGCGATGCGCGACACCGCGCGGCGGCTGAAGTTCCCGATGCTGGCCGGATCGTCGCTGCCGGTCACCTGGCGCCTGCCGGAACTGGAGCTACCCTTGGGATGCGAGATCGACGACGCCCTGATGGTGGGCACGGGCGGAAGCGACGCCATGGATTTTCACGCTCTCGAGGCCATGCAGTGCATGCTGGAGCGCCGCAAGGGCGGCGAGCGCGGCGTGAAGAGCGTGCAGCTCATCGAAGGAGACGCGGTGTGGCAGGCGGGCGAGCATGGGCGCTGGTCGAAGGAGATGCTCCGCTCGGCGCTCTCGCGAAGCGACAATCTGAAGGGGCTCACGGTGACCGACGGCCGCACCCAGGACATGGTGGGGACGGGCGTGCTTCCCGCGCTGGTAAAGAATCCGTGGGCGTATTTCATCGAATATCGCGACGGGCTGAAAGCTACCCTGCTGATGCTGACCGATGCCGTCGGCGATTTCAACATCGCCGTAAAGCTGAAAGGGAAGCCGGAAATCCTGGCCACGCAGTTCTTCCTGTCGCCCGACCCCAACGTCACCTATTCGGCTTGCCTGGCAAACAAGATCGAGCAGATGATCGAAACCGGCGTGGCGCCGTACGCGGTGGAGCGGACGCTGCTGGTCAGCGGCATACTGGAGAGTTGCCTGGACTCCCGGGTCAAAGGACACACGCTTGTCGAGACACCGCACCTTGCGGTCACTTACCAAGCTCCGCGGGAATCGCAGTACTGCCGTAGCTGACCCCGTCAGAACTGCAGCTTCAGCGCGAACTGGATGACGCGGCTTCCGGGCGCGGTCGCGTTCAGGCTCGTAATGTTGCCGAACGACGACGTGTTGAGTGTAGCGGACGGATTGCCGAAGTTCGAATGGTTGAACAGGCCGAAGGTTTCGAAGCGGAACTGGAGACGCAGGCGCTCGCGGATCGCGAAATACTTGAACAGGGAAAAATTGACGGTCTGGGCGCCCGGGCCGTGCAGCAGGTTGCGGCCGGCGTCACCGTAGGCGTAGTTAGTGGGCGTAATCGGGTACAGATCGTTGACGGTGAAGGCGGCGGCGGCGATACATCCCACCAGGTGACCGCGTCCGCAGTCGGCGGTGGGCGTCCCGACCAGGTCCGGCCGGTAGGTGCCGCTGGAGGAGGTATTGGCGGTGTCGGTTCCGGTGGTGACGTTGAACGGTATGCCGGTCTGGATGGTCACGATACTGTTAGCCTGCCACCCGGTGAACATAGCTCTCAGCGCCGGATTCTCGACGCGGAAGAACGGGACGTCGTAGACGAAGCTGGCCAGGAACCGGTGGCGGATATCCCAGTTGGAGTTGCCGTAGTCGTCTTTCCAGTCGTAGGGAATCAGCGGGGTGCCTCCGCCATTGGAGTCGGTAGTGACGTCCAGCGTGTGCGCCCAGGTGTAGCTGGCGTTCATCTGCAGACCGTGCGTCAGGCGCTGGCGAAAGATGATGTTCATGCTTTCGTAGTTGGCGATTTCGTCGTCGTTGATGGTCCGGATCACACCGAATAACGGATTGGGGCGGCGCGAGTTCACCGAACCGGGGCCGGGCTCGAGCGGCGTGTTGTTGTAGAAACTGCGGTCCAGGTGGTAGGAGTGAGAGCCCAGATACTGAGCCTCCAGGCCGCCGCCGTTCCAGAGCTGCCGTTGCAGGCTGGCGCTCCACTGATTCATACGGGGCGTGGGCTGGTGCCAGGGGTCGGTGGCAATGGTGCCGGCCGTCGCCGCGGTCGGACACACTCCGGTGGTAAACGGGTTGGCCAAAGTGGGCAATGTGTCTCCGACCGAGTAACTGCACGTCAGAATCGTGGTAAAGGGAGGGTTGGTGTTCAGAAACGTATAGCTGTTAGTCTGATTCGGGTTGAAGTAAATTCCGCCGCCCGCGCGGAACACCGTTTTTCCGGTGATGCGGTACGCGAACCCGACCCGCGGCGCCCAGTCCGAGTGGTTCGGCGCGGTGAAGTGATAACCGGGCGTTCCGCCGACCAGGGCGGTCTGGTTCGGATTCAATTCGGTGGCGACGCCGTTGATGGTGTAGGCGACGGTGGGCAGTTCGTAGCGGATGCCATAGTCGACGGTGAATTTGCGCGAAACCTGCCATTTATCGGTGATGAAGAACCCGTCGCGCCATTCGGCCGTACGCCCGCGCACTTCCGGGCCGGGGGTGGTGAAAGACTGGGGCGTTCCCAGGATGAAATCGGCCGGCGCGTAGCCGGTTATCGTTCCGTTGAACGTGAACGCGCCGCGCGCGCTGTTGACGGCGGCGCGCCCGGTGGCAAGTCTTCGGAATTCAAGCCCGGCCATGATATTGTGCGAGCCGTGCGTCCAACTAATCTGCTCGGACAGTTGAGTGGTGCTGTCGTTCTGATACCAGTTCGTGGAGCCGTTGGCCAACCCGTTGAAGCCGGTGATACTGAAATCGGGAATACCGGGGTTGTTGTACTGGGAGTCTCCCGTGAAGCCCGTGATTCCCAGATTAGTGCCGGCATTGGCCTGCTTGTTGACGGAGAAGGGGTTGAGCGTAGCGGTGCTGAAGAAGTTCCGGCCCACGCGCAGATCGTTCACCAGGTTGGAAGTCAGGGTGTGGGTGTAGCCGACCGTGTAGTTCGTGTCAGTGACGGGGGTGGTGGCGGCGTTGGTCGGAATGGCATTGCCGCCGAACACGGCCTCGCTCTGATAGTCGGCGCGCGCGTAGAAGCGGATTTTGTCGCCGATGTTTTGATCGATGCGGTCGACGGTTTGGTTGGTGGAGATAGTGGTCGGCACCGGCACGGAGTAATTGCTGGCGAGTCCCCCGAGGTCCGGCGCCGGATAATACTGCTGCAAGGCTAAAGCTATGGGCGAGATGCGCGAAGAGGGGATAATGTTGCCGGCGAACGGAGCGTTGCCGTTCAGCGGATCTTTGATGGCGCCGCCGGTGATGCTGGTCGTCGGGACGCCGGAAAAATTACCGGTGAAAAAGACAGCCGGCATTTCGGTGGACAGCGACGTGGCGCTCTGCACCAGGCGGTAGCCCCCGTAGGACGCCATGAAGAAGGTCTTGTCTTTTCCGTGATACAGTTTCGGAATCCAGACCGGCCCGTCGAACTCGGCGCCAAACTGGTTCTGGCGTAGCGGGGGCTTGGCTGCGTTCGGGTTGGCGGGGGTCGGCAAAGTGAAGAAGGTGCGAGCGTCCAGAACCTGATTGGTAAGAAATTCCAGCAGCGACCCGTGAACCTGATTGGTCCCGGACTTGGTGATCATGTTGATGTGAACACCGAGATAGGAGCCGTATTGGGCCGAGTAAGTGCCGGTCTGGATCTCGACTTCCTGAACGGCCTCGATCATAGGCTGCACCGGCGTAGTAGTGATCAGGTTGTTCATGATGCTGATGCCGTCGAGCGACATTTCGTTCTGGATCTCGCGCGTACCGGCGCCGTTGAAATCCTCGCCCGGGGGTGTACCGGTGGCGGAAGACTTGGTGCCCTGTAGCACGCCGGGAGTGGTGGCGGCGAGGCCCATGGCGTCGCGGCCGTTGAGGGGCAGTTCGGCGACGTTGCGGGTGCCAAGAATCTCCGATACGGCGGCGTCGTCGGTCTTGATCGCCGAAACGGCCGCTTCCACCGTGACCGATTGGGACACCGCGCCCACCGGCAGCAGGATGTCGGTTCGAACCGTTTGATCGATGTCCACCACGATGCCGGTCTTGGTGACCTTCTCAAAACCGGCCTGTTCCACGGCGACGCTGTACACGCCGACACGGACGAATTCGATGGTGTAATGCCCTTGGTCGTTGGTGGAGGTGTCGTATTTCGTGAGAGTGCGAGTTTCGGTCGCAACGACCTTGGCGCCCGGGATTCCCTTACCGCTTGAATCGGTGACGGTTCCGACAAGAGACGTGGTGGTAGCGAGCTGCGCGTGAGCTGCAATCGCCAATAACGCCAGACAGATTCCCGCGCGTAAGTGGTGTTTCATTTTCCATCCCCTTTTGGAGCCTAGATATGTTTTGGATTCACGAGCACGTAACAAGGTGTTAGCGATAATGCCACAAACCCGTTGAATGCGCAAGTAGAAAATGACCACGGGAAGCCTGTGACCCGTTCCGTAATGGACGTACCAAGCTTTCTCGGTGGGGCAGGCGGTTCCGCCTGCCAGCCAATTCTCTCACGGCATCTCAGGAAGCGGTTGCCGGCGATTAGACCAGTCACTTCCCGTCAGTGCCTTAATTCCGAGACAGGTCGATTACCGCAAAGGCGCGGAGCTCGGGAACGGTGAACTCCACCAACGGTCCACCCTCAGTCTGCCCCGCCGGGGTCCAATCCTGAAGATGCGCGTCCGCCACTCCGGACTCCCTCAACTCACCCTTGGAATAAGCGCCTCGAACGCGCACCCGGAGGCCGAGAACGGGGCGGCCCGCATAGTTGAGCAGAAACACGCGCGCCTGGCGCGGTCCGCCCACCAGCCGGGCAATCACGACTTCGCTGCCATAGACACGCAGCGAACGCTTGTCGTCACCGATCTGAGACCGTATCTTGTGGGCGGTGGCGCTCGGATCCTGCGCTTCTTCCCTCGGGTATTCTTTCGTACCCAAACGTACATTCAGGTGAAAGCTCCGATCGGGTTTCTTCTCGATCCGATAAAGCAGGTTCATCCGCGTGAGGAGATTCAGCAACTCGCCGGCCTCGTCCGATCCGTCGTCGACGACGCCGAAATCGGCCACCGGAGCCAGGTCCGCGGCGGGAACAGTCTTCAGAAATTCGAGCATCCGGCCGAAAGCGGCCTCGCCGGACGCATCGGCCGAAAGGAACGCGTCGGCGCCGTAGGTGAACGCCTCCGCGGCGGCCAGCCCGGCGGTCTCCCCCTTCACCCGATAGGCGAACTTGCGGCCGGGAGCGCGCAGTATCTGCCAGCCATTGGCGTCGATCCAAGGGCTGCTCGTGGCGGAAGCTTCGTTGGGGCGATACTGCACGCCCGGTTCGTTCAGCTTGACGGCATCGGCGGGAGCCTCGGCTCCCCCGGTTAACAGGTGCAGCAACAGGGCGGCGGCGAGCATCAGACCTCCAGCGACTCGACTTTGATGCGGTTCTTGTCGTACTCGCCAAGCCCAAACTTGGTGGCGGCGTACTCGATGTGCCCCGGCTCCCGGATAAACGTGTTTTTGTGAAAGTCCCGGTGGGCGCGAGGATCGATTTTGTCGGGCGAGCGATCCCACAAGGAGGGCGCTCCTTCGGCCTTCCGCTTATCCTCGATCAGGTCGAGCAATAACCGATCGATGGCCACCGGGTCGGTGCCGAACATCATCAGTCTGGGATAGAAGCGGTACCGCTTGTCCTCCGAGAAAGGGCCGCCATGCCAGATGGCACGGATGCCATCCATGATATGGAGCACGCATTTGGAGCGGAGCGGCTCGACCGCGGCCAGCGTGCCGATGAACGAAAACGTGTTGGTTTTCGAACGCATGTGAGAGCGCGCGACGTTCGAGAAATCGCCGTACGCCAGGTTCTTGAGGCACCCGGTGACGCCCGACGCCTGGTGCTCCTTGGCATTGGGGACGTTGACGATCTTGGTGAAACGCTCGGTGACCAGCCGCGCCAGGTTCGAGCGGGTATCGTCTTCGCCGAAGAAACTGACCTCGACATACGTTTTCGGATCGTAGCCCATCAGCGAACCGCGCGGCGTCTCGATGGCGACGATGTTCACGCCTTGCGGCACGACGCGCTCGTAATGCACGCTGGTGAGCTGGTCGAGGAAGCGCTCGTAGATGTAGATATTGTCCGCTTTCACGCCAACGGCAAGAAGATTGCGTACAATCCCGCCGACGATTTCCGGCGAAGCGCGAATGGCGGGCGCCCCCGAGCAGTTGACTTTGACTCCGACCACGTCGCTCGCCGAAAAGAAGGCGCCCCAGGCGTCTTTATCGTTCTTGGCGCCGGTAAGCGTTCCCATGCCGGCCGACAGCATCCTGTCGACGGTCGGCTGATCGACGCGGTCGGCCGCGGTATCGACCACGTTCTCGGAGTGGACACGGGTAACCACGCCGCGATACGGCCCGGGCATATGGGGGCCGTTCGCGGGTGTATAGCGGCTCACCACCTTGTACGAAGGCAGTTCATCGGAGCCCAGCAGCGCGGGCGCGGTTGCGAGTTGAAGAAAGGTGCGGCGATCCATAATCTATTATGACGCGCGACTTCCGAAAACCGGCCTTCCGGCAGATTGCGGTCAGAAGCTGCCCTCTACAGCGGTACCGCGTGCCGTGAAATGTACTCATCGAGGGCCGGATCCGGCGCGATATAGTGAAACTCTTCGGCGTAGGCGAGCCCGTGTTTCCTGCCCGTTTCCGCGTCGCGGCGTTCGAATTCGGCCTTGATGTATCCGTCGATTGCCTGGTCATCGCTGCCTGAAAACTCGGGCACCTTCAATTTTCTGGCAGCGAGCGATGCGTTCACTCCCTTCACCATGTTGGTCAGCATGGTGCGGCAGGCGTGAATGGCGACGCGCTTGGCGTCGAGCGTGGGGCCGATATCCACCACGCGATTCACCAGTTGTTGCGGGCCGCGCGCGAAGTAATATTTATCGCGAACCGCGTGAGGCTTCAGGCCGGCCGCGAAATGTTCCGGAAAATCCTTGCCGCCGCCGGCCATCCAGCAGGCCGCCTCGACCGACTGCGCCGTCACGTAGTGATCGGGATTCTCCTCGTAGTGGTCCCAGGGATCGTAGCTGAAGATCGTGTCGACCTTTAGCAGCCTAAACAGAAAGATCAGCCGCGCGCGCATTTCGATGCGGCTGATATCGTCCATGCGATGGTTTCGGTAGCCGAGATCGAAAACGTTTTTCAGCCCGGTGGCCTGGACCAATGCGCGCGCATCGCGCTCGTTGGCCAGAACCGTTTCGCCGGCGCTGAGATCGTAGGAGTCCTTCTCGTCGTTGCTGGCGCGGATCAGGTACCCGGTGTAGCCTTCCCGCAGGAGCTTGGCGATGGTGCCGAACGCGAAGATGGGTCCATCGTCGAGGTGCGGCGTCACCAGGGCCAGCACTTTGCCTTGGTGCGGGGTTCCCTCGGCGGCGCGTTCCACCGTCAGGCCGGAGGGTCCGGCGATGTTTTGCGCGGTCAGCGGAGAGGCGCCGGCCAAACCAGCGCCGAGCGCGCTACCGAAAAAATCTCGTCTGTCCATTGCGGAGCCTCATTTTCCGAAACCGCTACACGACGGCCTTGCCCAGGACTTCCTTGAGGCGCCGCGCCACGATCAGGTCCTCGCCCGGTTCGAGCATCCACACGCCCACCACGATGGTGTTTTCGTCGGTTGCGAGGCCCGCTCCGGCCTTCTTGCCGGTCTGCGGATTCAGCTCGATGCTGGGAGTTCCGCGGCGCAGTTCGGCCATCACTTCGCCGGGCCGGATCTTGATCCGTTGGGTGTCGTAACGCAGCAGCAGATGCGGCACGGCATTGGCGGCCACGTTGGGGATCGCCACGCGAGCTTCCAGCGTCGGGATGCTCTTGAGCTGCGCGGCAATCCGATCGGCACGGCGGCGAAACTCCGCTTCCAAGGCCGCATCCGTCTGGCTGAGAAACCAATCCACCGCGGCCACCATCCCGACGATCTGTTCCTTCGACACCTTCATCCCCCGCCCGACCGTGTCGGAATTGGGATTATTATTGCGCGCCGCCGCCGCGATCAGGTCCTTTGTGCCCAGCAGCAGACCGGCATTTTGCGGGCCCCGGATTCCCTTGCCGCCGGAAAAAACCACCATATCGAAACCCATTTGCGTGTAATTCCACAAGTTCGAGATCGGCGGCACGTCGGCGGCGGCGTCGATCAGACATGGCACGCCGTGGCTATGCGCTACGCGGACCCAATCCTCGCGGCTAATCTCGCCTTGCTCGGCGGCGTTGAAAAAATTCGTCATGACGGTGCGTTCCGTGAAGGCGGCCTCGTAGTCGGCCAGGGTAACTGCTTCGACGAAGCGCGCGCCGCAATTACGGATGGCGTGATCGTATTCGTAGCGATGGGTTTTCTGCGCGATGACTTCGTTCTTCAGCCCCGTCACATCGGTCGGGATGTCGTGAATCGCGGCCTGGTTGCCCCGCGTGATCGCCGCCGCGGTGGCCAGCGTCAGCGCGGAAGCGGCGCCGGCGCTTACCAGCGCGGCCTCGCACTTAAGCCGGCGCGCCAGATATTCTCCCGCCGCCGTCTGCAATTCCTGCAAACGAACCGGATGCTTGGCGGCGCGCGCCACCGCCGCCTGCACCGAAGGCGGCATGGTGGAAGCGGTCAGCGCCGTGTACGTACCCGCCGCATTGATGATCTTGGCGACGCCGAGCTTATCGTAATAATCCTCACCTTCGGGTTCAGGGCGGGTATCCGCCGCCAGCTTTCCTTCGGCCAGACCCAGTCCCGCCACCGCCAAATTGGCCCATCCCAAAAAACCGCGTCGCGTGCGATCTCCGTTCATAACGCCTCCTTGCGCCGATCAGCTAAAATTCTAATACAATAACTGCGAGAGAAATATGGCTCGCTGGTGCCTTCCATTGCGATTGTCGATGTCTTTTCTGGCGTTGGCTTGTGCCCTGAGCGCGCAACCGCCATACGACCTGCTGCTCAAGGGCGGCCACACCATCGATCCCAAGAATGGAATCGACCGCGTCATGGACGTGGGCATTGCCGGCGGCAAGATCGCCCGGGTCGCCGCCGCCATCGACCCTGGCCAGGCGAAGCAGACTGTCGACGCCGCCGGATTGTACGTCACGCCCGGCCTGGTCGACATTCACGTTCACGTGTATCTTTGGCAGGAGCCGGGCGGGGAGGCGGCGCAAGCCGACGCGCATTCCTTCCGCAGCGGCGTGACCACCATGGTGGACGCCGGCTCGTCCGGCTGGCGCACGTTTCCGGACTTTCGCCGGCGCATCGTCGATCGCTCGTTGACCCGCATTCTGGCCTTTCTGAACATCGTCGGCGCCGGCATGGGCACGGGCAAGGAAGACGATCCGGCCGAAATGGACGCGCAGGCCGCGGCGAAGACCGCCAAGGACAATCCGGACGTCATCGTGGGATTCAAGACGGCTCACTACGCCGGACCCGGCTGGGAATCGGTGGATGGAGCCGTGAAGGCAGGAGCGCTGACAGGCTTGCCGGTGATGGTGGACTTCGGACGGATCAACGCCACCCGCAATATCAACGCATTGTTCCTCGACAAGCTGCGCCCCGGAGATATCTTCACGCATTGCTTTTCGGGCCACCGCGAGGAACTCCTCGCCAGCGGCAAACTCAATCCAGCCATGGAGGCAGGCCGCAAGCGCGGCATCGTATTCGACATCGGACACGGCGCCGGGAGCTTCTATTGGTACGTGGCGGTTCCGGCCTACGCCGCGCATTTCTACCCCGATTCGATTTCATCCGACCTGCATATCAACAGCATGAACGCCGGCATGAAGGACATGACCAATATCATGTCCAAGCTGCTCAATCTCGGCTCGCCCCTGGCGGAGGTGATCCGCATGGCGACCTGGGCTCCGGCGCAGGAGATCAAGCGGCCTCTTTTGGGCAATCTCGATGTGGGCGCGGACGCGGATATCGCCGTGCTTCGCCTCGACCGCGGAAACTTCGGATTCGTGGATTCGGCCGGCGCCCGGTACCCCGGCAGCCAGCTAATCGTGTGCGAAATGACGCTACGCGCGGGGAAAGTGATGTGGGACCTGAACGGCCGCGCCAGCCAGGACTGGAAAACATTTCCTTACCAGAAAGAAACATGGAAACACTAAACGGGCCTTTGTGGCCAACTCTGATTCTTGCCGGCGCGAGCCTGGCCTTCGCTCAGCCGCAGCCATACGACCTGCTGCTCCAGGGCGGCCACGTCATCGACGCCAGGAATAATATCGACGCGGTGAGCGACGTCGCCATTCGCGGCGGCAAAATCGCCCTGGTGGCTCAGCACATCGATCCGGCGCAGGCCTTCAAGGTGGTCAACGTGGCCGGGCTCTATGTCACGCCGGGGCTGGTCGACATTCACGTGCACGTTTACGCGGGCACCGGAGAGCCGCGTTCCTACGCCGGAGACAACAGCTTGTATCCGGATGGATACATGTTTCGCGTGGGCGTGACTACGGTGGCCGATGCCGGTTGCGCCGGCTGGCGCAACTTCGAGGATTTCAAACAGCGCGTCATCGATCGCGCCAAGACGCGCGTGCTGGCGTTCATCAATATTGTCGGCCACGGCATGCGCGGGCCGAAGTACGAGGACGACCTCACCGACATGCAGGCCAAGCCGACGGCCGAAATGGCGCTGAAGTACAAAGGCTTGATCATCGGCGTCAAAACCGCGCATTATACGGGCCCGGAATGGACCCCGGTCGAGCAGGCGGTGGAAGCCGGCACCATCGCCAATATTCCCGTGATGGTGGATTTCGGCACGAACCGCAAAGAGCGGCCGATGAGCGAGCTGGTCACCAGGAAGCTGCGCCCCGGCGACATCTACACGCACTGCTATTCGGGATTGAGAGACGAACTGGACGCATCCGGGCACGTCAACCCGGCCATGTTCGAGGCGCGAAAGCGGGGCGTTATTTTCGACGTCGGCCACGGCGGCGGCAGCTTTGCGTGGCGCATCGCGATACCGGCGATCCAGCAGGGATTTCCGCCCGATTCCATCTCCACTGACCTGCACACCGGTAGTATGAACTCCGGTATGAAGGACATGGACAACCTGATGAGCAAGTTCCTGGCGATGGGCTTCGCGCTGAAGGACGTGGTGGCGCAATCGACCTGGAATCCGGCGCGGGAGATTAAGCGGGAGGACCTCGGCAATCTCTCGCCGGGCTCGGTCGCGGACGTGACGGTCTTACGCGTGGAGCAAGGCGATTTCGGTTACACCGATATGTACGGAGCGCGGCTGAAGGGCAATCAGAAACTCACCGCTGAGCTGACGCTGCGGGAAGGAAGAGTGGTCTGGGATCTGAACGGCATTACCCGTCCCGACTGGACCACGCTGCCGCCCAACTATCGGCAAACCGGCGACGCGCGCTGGGACGCGGTGACTCCCGCACCGGCCAGAAGGCCTGACACCAAGCGTTGATTCAGCCCGTGGAGCGGACTCTCAGTCTGCCAAGCCCGATTCGGGACCGGGTGGCGCAAACCGCTGCGAAACTGGTGCCGGAACCGATCTGGGATGCGGAGCCGAAAGAACTGGCAATCGAGTTTCCGTTCTCTAAGATGTTTGCGGAAATCGATGAGGCCGCGTAGGCTGGCAGCCCGTTCACAGCAGATCCGCGATTTGAATCCTCTTCTTCGTCTTTCCAAACGGCGCGGTCAGGAATTCGAGGAAGGGCATCGTCGCGCGGAAGCGGCTCCAGATTTCCTGGTAGAGCCGCGGCGTGGTGGCCAGCTCCGGCGGCAGCTCCATATATAGGATGTAACGCTTGAAGCGCAGCAGGTCGGCGGCGGGGTGGTCGCAGGCGAAGCCTTTCGGGACGCGCGTCAGTTGCTCGCCCTGCAGTTCTCCCAGCAGGCGCTTGACCGTTTTCGACGCCAGAATGCGGCGCAATTCGCCGTGGTTCCGGGCGACGTGTTCGCGAATCGTCCGCAGCGCGGCGGGGTCGGGCAGGTAGACCCCACCGCCCACGGCCACTTCCTTGTGCGAGATCGCCACGTACAAGCCGCCATCGCTCTGGCCGGCGCTGGCGCGGCTATGGAAACTGGCCGCGATGTGGTCCTTGTAAGGCGTCTTGTCCTTGCTGAAGCGGGTATCGCGATAGATGCGATAGATGGCCTTCTCCGGTGGGGTGACCAGGCCCGGCGCCAGCCGTTCCAGCCCGCGGTTCAGCGCTTCCACCAATTGCACCATGGGCTGCTTCACGTATTCTTCAAAATGCGCTTTGCGCGGTTGGAACCACTCGCGCTTGTTGTGGCGCGCCAGCCCTCGAAAAAACTCCAGCGCTTCGGCCGGAAAACCGGGGAATGGGGACCCCATTGTTGCCTCCCTATATAATTGAGGTGGATGCTCACCGCGGAACAGACCGAGGCGCGCCTCACCGAGATTCCTCAACTCACTATCTTACGCAGCGCGCCGCTGGCGGGCTACACGCGATTCGGAATCGGCGGCCGGGCCGATTGGCTGGTGGATGCCGCGACCGTCCCGGCCTTCACTGCCGCGCTGGAGATGGCGCGCCAAGCCGGCTTGGCCTGCACCGTCATCGGCGGCGGCACCAACCTGGTGGCATCCGACGCCGGCTTTCGAGGCATGGTGCTGCGCTATCGGGCCGCCGCCATCCGCGCCGAAGGCTCGTGCGTGACGGTCGAGGCCGGCGCGGAACTGCAGGACCTGGTGGACTTCACCACAGCTCGGGGCTTGAAGGGACTGGAAACGCTGTCCGGCATCCCCGGCTGGGTGGGCGCCGCGATTTACGGCAACGCCGGCGCCTACGGCCACTCCATCTCCGAACGGGTGGCCCGAGTGGAGTATTTCGATGGCGCCACCGTTGGCCAGGTGGATCGCGCGGACTGCCGGTTCCGCTATCGCGAGAGCGTCTTCAAGCAGCGCAAGGATTGGGTCGTTCTGAGCGCCGTGCTCCACATGGAAGAAGCCGAAGCCGCCGAGTTGCAGGCCACCGCCGCGGAAATCCTGGCCGTGCGCAACCGGAAATTCCCGCCCACCATGAAGTGCGCCGGCAGCATTTTCAAGAACCTGCTGCTGGCGGATCTGCCCGCTGCTTTGCAAGGCGAAATTCCGGGTTCGGCGGTGCGGGAAGGCAAAGTCCCGGCCGCCTGGTTTCTGGAGTGCGCCGGCGCCAAGGGGCTCCAGCGCGGCGGCATTCAGGTGGCCGACTATCACGCCAATCTGATTTATAACGCCGGCGGCGGTACGGCGGCCGAGTTGCGCGAGCTGATCGGCGACCTCGAAGCCAGGGTAGAGGCGCGTTTCGGCATTCGGCTCGAGCCGGAAGTGCAGTTTATCGGGTAGGAAGAAAAAAAAGGGGGAGCCTCGCGGCTCCCCCGGTACCGCTCACTGTGTCCTAAAAGATGAACTTTCCGACGATCTGCACCGTGCGCGGGCTGCTGCTGAACGCCTTTTCCGGATTATTGAAGTTGATATTGTTGACTGTTACGTAGGCGGTGCTGCCGGATGTGCCGACGGCGCCCACGTCGTTGAGGGATCCGGGAATGAACTGGGCGTGGTTGAACAGGTTGTACGCCTGAGCGGAGAATTCCAGTCTGGCCTTCTCCCTGATCTGGAACCGCTTCGTGATCGTGAAGTCGATGTTGTCGATCGGGCGGGTGGGTTCGGTATTGCGGCCGGTATTGGCCAACGCGCCGACGGCGGCTTGGATGTACCGCGCATCGGGATTGATGGCGACCCACGCGACTACCGTATTGACGGACGCCGTGGCCGCGTTATAAGCGATCCGGTTGCCGTTCTTGTCGAGTCCGTAGACGGCTGAGCCGGTGCCCGCGGTCCCGTTAGGATTCAGGATGGTGCGGGAAATGGCGCCGCTGTCTCCATTGAGGTTGGTGTTGACGCCGCTCGAAACGGTGTAGTATTCCGGCGATTCGTAGGTGTACACCGGAGAGAACTGCCAGTTTCCAACGATATTCTTGTAGAACCAGTTCTTGCTTTCCTTCAGGTAAGGCAGATCGTAAACCGAAGAAAGGGTCAGGCGGCTGCGCCGGTCGAGGGCGGAAGTGGCCTTCTCCTGCGTGAGGTCGCCCATGTCGGGGACGCGCCGCTGGCTCAACGCGCTGGAGTTGAGCGTGTCCGTCGAGTTATCGATGTTGCGGCTCCAGGTGTAGGCGGCCAGGAAGAGCAGTCCCTTGGAGAAGCGGCGCTGCATCTGCAGGTCGAGGCCGTTGTAGAACGACCAGCCCTGTGGCTCGTACGCGGTGATGGAATTCAGGAAGCCGGCCGAGGCCCAGGCGGGGTCGGCCCAGCCGGCGGAGGGTTCCCGCAGTTCGCCGACGTTGAGCGGCAAGCTTGCCAGCGTGGCGGCGCTGGGAGCGGCCATGTAGGTCGGGATGTACGAATTGGCGTTGACGTTGGAATGCAGGCGGTTAATCCACATCTGCATCAGCTCATGGACGCCGCGGGTGCCCACGTAGCGGGCCGTGAAGGTGTAGTCCCTGGCGAAGGTGTGCTGCAGTTCCATAGTCCAGTTCAACGAGTAGGGGAGCACCTGGTCCGGCAGATAATACGATGTGGAGGCTACAGCCTGCGCATGGTTTAGAGTTCCGCTGGGTGCGTACTGGGCGGCTGTGATGCCGCCATTCGCGAGGAAGTTGGCGGGACCGTTGCCGGGGCTCGGCGTCACCGAGACGGCGAACTGCGGCGGCGGGCTATTGAGCGGCAGGTTGTCGTAGATCACATCCGTGGCGCGCCCGAAGCCTGAGCGAATGACGGTATTGCCGTCCTTGCCAAGCGTATACGCCAGACCGATGCGAGGGGCCAATCCGCCCCAGGTGCTCGATTTGGGAACGCCGAAGTTAACCAGTCCGGGTACGCTGGCGACCGAGTCGAGAGCCTGCTCTTTGGCGCCCTGCGACACGCCGGTCCATTCGTAGCGGAGGCCGGCGTCCAAGGTCAAATTCTTCTTGATGCGCCAGGTGTCCTGGACGAAGCCGTAATACGCCAACGAGTTGCCGGAGAACTCGGGATTGCCCAGCGTCCGGCTTAGGTAATAGTCCGGGAAAACGTCCTCCAGGTAGTTGGCGAAGCTGGTGTACTCATAGTCTCCGCGAACGCGCTGCGAGAAGTGCGTGCCCGAAATATAGTCGCGGATCTCGAAGCCGGCCTTAACGGTGTGCTCGCCGTGGGTCCAACTGACGTTATCGACTGCCTGGTAGCTGTTGTTGATGCCGCTCTGCGGATAATTCGGATTCGGTCCGACCTGTAAGTTCAAATCCTCGAAAACCAGGTTCGGAAAGGCATCCAGGCCGGGGAAGGTCTGGTTGCCCACCGGCTCGGACTGGTTGTTGCGGTTGAAGCCCAGGCGCAATTCGTTCACCAACTCGGGAGAAAAGGTGTGATACCAGGCCGCGGTGGACAGGTAATTCACGTTCGGGGTAGGTGTGTAGAAAACGGGAAGGTCGGCAGCCGTGCTCAGCGAAGAGCTGTGATTCTCCACGTAACGGCCGCGCAACTGGTCTTTCTCGGAGATATTGAAATCCGAGCTGATGACGGCATTGTACGTATTGGAGAAATTCGGTCCCACCGCCGAGATCACCCCGGTCGGGACGGTCACTCCGCCCACCGTGATATTGGGAGCGCCGGCCGTAGTGGCAGCGGCTACCGCATAGGTCTTGACCACGTTCAGATTGGTTTGGCTGATGCCCGGCAGGGCGGCCAGAGTGGCATAACCCGCGGTTGTGGGCGCATAGAAGCTGGAACTGGCGGTGGACGCCTGGCCGATGGGAAAGTATTCGAAACCGCCGAAAATGAACCACTTGTTGCGGAGGATGGGAGCGCCGACATTGGCGCCCAGTCGGTTGGAATCGTAACGCGGAATGCTGTAGACGCCGCTGTTCTTGAAGGACTGGTCTAAGGCGTTGAGGTTCCGGTTCCGCATGTAATCGTAAAGGGTGAAGTGCAGAGTGTTGCTCCCGCTCTTCACGATAGTGTTGAACTGGCCCCCGGAGGAGTGGCCATACTCGGCACGGAACTGATTCGCCAGAATCGTAAACTCGGCCACGTCGTCATTGGGAATGGAAACCACCGGGCCGGTGGTCGACTTGGCGTTGTTATTGACCCCATCAATCGAGAAACTGTTGTTTGTCGGACGCTGGCCGCCCACCGACGGGCCGGTGCCGTAACCGACCCCGCCGCTCGAAGCCACGCCCGCCTGTAGCAGCGACAGGTTGAGCACGCCTTGCCCGCTGCTGCTCGTGGACAGATCCTGAACTTGCTGCGCGGCGTAAGATTGCTGCACCTGGGCGGTTGTGGTATCGAGCAAAGCACCGGCTTCGACGACGTCCACGGTGGTCGACACCGTGCCCACGGCCAGTTTCAGGTTCGCCGTCGTGGTGCGGTTCAAATCGACGCTCACACCCGCCAGGATCGCGGCCGCGAAACCTGTGGCGGTGGCCGAAACATCATAGGCGCCCGGCAGCAGGTTACTGATGCGGTAGTCGCCGTTGATGTTGGTGGTGCCGGTGAATTTAACGTTGGTGGCAGTATTGGTCGCGGTCACGGTGACGTTCGGAACGGCGGAGCCGCTGGCGTCGAGCACCTTGCCGACTAGATCGCCGCTGATGGCTTGCGCGGGCGCGGACGGCGCCAGGCAGGACAATGCGACAACCAGTGCAAAGACTGGCACAAATGGGGCTTTATGCTTCACGGTCATAAGGCAATTGCCCAAGCAGGTTGAGGGCCATCTCTGTGCTATTTGATTGCAATGCCATTCGTGCCATAAAAGAGTCTGCTTATCCTGTTAACGAAAGCGATTACTTCTAGAATCGGGAGTTTCTCGCGCCGGCATACCAGGCATTCAGCCCAGCCCACGAGATTTCTCCCGGCGCCGGCCGTTCCCCATTGCCGCCCTCAATCACAACAAATGCAACAATATTCTCCGAACCCATGCAACCACTTACAGCCATCACACCCTCGTCACCCCCTACCCGCATCGTACAGTATAGTCGCGGAGTCCCTCGTGGAGCGGACTCTCAGTCTGCCACGCCGGGACTCCTTCCCGGCGCCCGTCCCGCATCGGCTGTGATGCAACGCGGGAACG
>Ga0182013_10000147_pt1 | contig 88421 bp, 83 predicted proteins | sample 612S2MmetaG_FD_120487 | JGI IMG/M metagenome (GOLD analysis project Ga0182013, IMG submission 120487) | Permafrost microbial communities from Stordalen Mire, Sweden - 612S2M metaG | ecosystem: Environmental > Terrestrial > Soil > Wetlands > Permafrost | place: Sweden: Stordalen | collected... | reverse complement strand
GCCAGCGCACGATCGAGCAGCGAGCGCGCTTGCGCGTAGTCACCCGAACGCAAGAACGTCCACGCGTACAGCGTTAGCCCGGCATAATCGTTCGGTTCGTTCCGCAAACACTGTTGCAGGTCGGTGATGGCTTCAGCATCGCGCTTGAGGTCGAACAAATCCACCGCACGGCTGATGCGTTCTTCGCAGCGGCTTGCGAGCGGCGCCAAGTCGACGACGCGCGTGTAATATTGAAGCGCCTCGCCCGCGTGGTGCGTTGCTTCAAGTACCGTAGCGTACAACGTCAGATGCCAGGGATCATCGGGGTTAAGCCGCAGCCCGCTTTGAGCAAGCTCCACGAACGCATCGAGTCCGTTCGTGCGGCGCCGCAGTTCGATCAGCTGCATCAAGCCGCCACGCAGCGGAAGACTCTTGTCGAACTCGCCGATCGCATCGTTCAAGCGGCCGCGCGCCGCGTATAAACTCCCGAGGCGCTCGTGCGTTACGGAATCGTCGGGATGACGGCGCGTTTCCGCAAGCCACACCGTTTGCGCGTGCGCAACGTCGCCGATGCGGAAATATAAATCGCCGAGCATGCGCGCGGCGGTCGGGTCTTCGGGGTGCGCGCTAACGTAGGGCTCAAGCCGGGCAATAGCCGTTCCGGCATTGCCCTCAACCTCGCTGGCGCGGGCGGCTTCGACGGCGTTAGGCGGGGGCTGCATCGTCGCGGAAGCGGTGCCCCCGCAGACCAACACTGCACATAACGCGGCGACGATTGAGCGGGGCATTCGACGCATCCCGGCCTCCAACAACTGGGACGGACTCCCAAATACGGATATTCTCCCTAGTTATCCCAAATTCAAGCGGTAGTGTCCAGCAACCCTATTTCGTTTCGAGGTGCTCGCTGCCGTCCCACGTCTTGCCGCGGAACTGGCTGGCCACATCAAGCGTAGACCGGTCGCGGAAGTATGCGGCGACCGTGTCGGCGGGGTTGATCTCGGCGATCCGCGCAAAGACGCGGCCGGCCGAGAGCAGCTTGCCCTCGCGAAAGGACTCCATCCCGCGGTCCCACTGCGCCATCAAGCTCGTCTTGAGTTCGGCGAGCTCGTCGGGGTCGGTGTCGTAGCATTCGAACACCTCGACGCTCTCCGTCTTGCCCTTGGCCGTTACCGAGCCGAGTCCGCGCAATTTGAACGGGTGATCGGAGGGCAGCGCCGCGACGACCGACCCGCTGACCACCACGTTGATGTCGAACGTTTTCGTCATGCCCTCGAGTCGCGAGGCAACGTTGACGGCGTCCGAAATGACGGTGGTTTGCATTTGATCCACGGTGCCGATCGTGCCGAGCATCAGCGTACCGTAGTGCAATCCGATTCCCACGCGGACTTGCCGATAGCCCGCTAGGCGACGACCCTGATTGTAGCGCGCAATCTGCCGCTGCACTTGCGTTGCGGCGAGCACCGCTTGCGCCGGCTCGCCCGGAAAGAGCGCCAACACGCCGTCGCCGAGATACTTGTCCACGAAGCCGCCGGCCTGGCGGATTATCGGTGTCACGTTGCGCAGAAACGACGCCAGAAATTTAAAGTTATCGCGCGGCGACATCGATTCCGAGAGGTTGGTAAAGCTGCGGATATCGGTGAAGAACACGGTCATCTGCCGCTCGACGTGGTCGCCGAGCCGCACGTCGCGCAGAGATTTCCTGGCCAAGAGCTGGAGAAATTCGCGCGGGACGAAGCGCTGAGCGTCGTCGAACTTGTCCGGCCCCGCGTGTCCGTTCGCGGACGAGGGCGCAGCGCCCGGAGCTACCTCCGGTTTGAGCGCCTGCGTCACCTCCAGTTGGCGCGCCGGTTGACCGTTGGCGCTGAGTCCTTTGAGACGGCGGACGACCAGGGAGGGATGCTTGGCATCGAACGGGGTGATCAGATAATCCGTCGCACCACGCTGTAAACACGCCTCGATGCGCTCGCCGGCGTCCTGCGACCCGGTTACGATCACCGGCACCGGCCGGCGCACGTTGGTGAGGGTCGCGGTGCGCATGAGCGAGAGCACGTCTTGACTCGGCTGCTTCACGTCGACGATCAATACATCGACGCGATGTGCCAGGATCTCGGCGACGGCCTCCGGGGCGACGAGGACTCGCACGTCACCGATGCCACTCGCCTTGACGATGACGTCTAACGCCTCTTGATCCGTCTGCTCGCCGCCGGCGTAAATAATCCGAAGCTGGTTCACAACTGACCTCGCCTGCTTGCTTCCGGTCCCGGCGCCGAATTCCGCCCGTTTTCATGCGTGCGTCAGCGCACGGTTGAGGTAACGCCGGGTCGGGCTCCTTGACAGCCGAGCGCTTCCTCCTGGTATGATCGGTTCTTGGCAGACGATATTCTCGTGGACGATGCGCTTACGCGCGCCGAGCCGGCGAAGCGCTCGTTCGCGATCCCTGATTTTCAGGCCGATGAAGCGGCAATCAAGGCGCTCGAAGTCAAAATCGCGCACCTGATTTCGATTTCGCTCCAGGCCGGCTTGGAAGTAGTGCGGGCGAAACACGCGACCCGGCGGAAAGAGCTCGTCGCGTCAGTCGAGTTCTTCACGGCACTTGCACGAGAAGTGGCCGAAGAAGTCACGGTAGCGACCAAAGAGTTCAATGCCAGCGTCAACCGCAATGCGGTCGATCGCCTAGAGGCTCGAGCCGCCCCGACGCTGCTCTTCGAGGAAATCACCACCCTTGGCCGTGCCGGACGAAAGCACCGTGCGATGCTGCGAGCTGAAGCGAAGTCGGGGAAGCTCGCCAAACGTGTCCGCGAGACCCAGATAGCGGTGGAAAAACACGACGCCCTGCTGGCGCAGCTTTTCCTGACGCGCGAGACGGATTGGCGCAAGCACTTCGATAGTGCGGAAGGTCAGGCCGAGCTTCGTCGCGACCAGCGCATCGCGAAGCTTGCCGCTCAAGTCGATGCAATCGATGTGGAGCGGAAGGCGTTCGAGAAGCGGCTCAAGGACGGGCAGGTGGGCGTCGACGAGTTTCGCGCACGGGAGATGCGTCGCGAAAAACTCGCCTTTCTCGGCGGAAAAGTGGACGGTCTCTATTTCAACGGACAAGTGGAGTATTTCGACGCGATCTATTTCCGCTTGCGCGACCGGACCGGCCGGGACTGGCTGTTGGACTGGGACGAAGAGCTTCGCGACCTCGAGCGGTTCGAGTTCAACATCGCGCAGCTGAACGACGGTTCGTACACAGTCGAGCGCGCGATCTGGTCCGATCGGCGCGTCGGCGAGAGCCGGTTACACGATCCGAACCGCCCGCTGACGGACGGTGCGGACCTGCGGCTCATCGCAGCGCTCCGCGAGTTTGCGCTCGACCTCGAAGATCCGTGGCGTGCCGAACGTTCGCAACAACGAGGCGAGCCCGAGAGCTGAGCCGACGGGCCGTATCGTTACTTCCGGCGCGGGCCTTGCGTTCCGCTGCTAGGCGTGGCGTCGTCGGGCCATGTCGTACGCATCGTGCCGTCAGGGCGAAGGCACGGCGGGTTGGTGTGCCAGCCATTCTCCAGCCAGGTCAGCATATTGGTCGTGAGGTGATCGACCGCGACTTTCCAACCGATGTAGGGCGCCACGCCGCTGCTCTCGGTGAACAGGTTGCCGGATTTCGCTAACCCGGTCACGGTCGCATACGCCGTATCTTGCTGCGTGCCGGTGTTGGTCTCGTTCAACGTGATGTTGAAGAAAAGGTTCGGGACCACGCCGTTCGCCTCTGTGAAAATGATGTTGTGCGTGTTCGCGTTGAGGTCGGTGAGAAGTTGTTGCGCCACCACCGACGGTGCCGAGTCGTAAATCCACTTCGTCCCGGCATAGGGCGTCACGGTCGTGACGAGGGTCAGCGTCGTATTGGAAAAGCCGAGCTGATCGACGCACGGGTAGGTCGGCGTACGGCTCGCGCCGCTGGCACTCGACCCGCCGCCAAGCAGGGCTATCACGAAGAGGCCCAGGGCCAAACCCAAGCTCCCTTTCATCCCTTTCCCTTCGCCCATCTCCAACCCCCAACTCGCCCTTGCGCAGATACCAGGCCCGCTGGAGGAGAGAGTGGGATTCGAACCCACGGAGCCCGTGAAGGCTCTGCAGTTTTCAAGACTGCTGCATTAAACCGCTCTGCCATCTCTCCGCGCGGCCGGCACGGTGATTGTTCTAGTTGGGCCGCGTCTTCACTGCAACGGGAAACACCCGCGGAGCGGGCGCCGTTTTGATCGTGTACGTCACCAGACTGTTCGCATGCGGACAGCACAGCGGGTCTTTGTCGCTGTAGCGCGCGAACGCGGCTTCGATGTCGTTTGCGTTGCGCAGCGTTATCATCTGCCCCGAAACCGCTCCGTCCGTCCGCGAATCCATCGGGTGCGGCGCGAGCGTTCCGGCGAATTTCCCGTTGACGAAAACGAATCCCTGATAGCCGTTCGGACGGCACATGCCGTCGGCGCTCGACATTGCGAAATCGATGACCGTCGTAGCGTAGCGGGTCGCGGGACCCACGAGCGACCAGCCGCGCTTCACGAGGGCGCGATCTTCGATCGTCGTGGGCGGACGAACCGACGACCGGCAGCGTCCGCCAAGCCCGAGTTCGGCATCCTTTGGTCCGGGACGCGCGGGCAACGCCGCACCCGCAACGTTCCAATTGACGAGCGGTTTCGCATCGAGCCAACTCCCTGGGCCGCCCGCGGCAAGCAGGGTCACCAGCGCGGCAAGCATCACGGTAATCGTCATCGCCGCTTACGCCGCGATCTCGCCGACGATGTCGGGCTTCGCCTCGCCAAGCCACGTATACACGAAGCCGCCGAGCGCGCCGCCGATAATCGGCGCTAGCCAGAAGAGCCACAACTGCCCGATCGCCCAACCGCCGGCGAAGAGCGCGACGCCGGTGCTGCGCGCGGGGTTGACGGACGTGTTGTCGACCGGAATGGAAATGAGGTGAATGAGCGTGAGACAGAGGCCGATCGCAATCGGCGCAAAGCCCGCCGGTGCGCGGCCGTCGGTCGCGCCCATGATCACGATGAGGAACACGAACGTCATCACGACTTCGATCAGAAACGCTGCAGCCATCGTATAACCGCCGGGGGAATGATCGCCGAAGCCGTTCGACGCAAAGCCGCCCGCCGTACTGAAGCCCGCCTTACCCGACGCGATCTGATAGAGCACGAAGCCCGCCACCGCGCCGCCGATCACTTGCGCGACGATATACGGAACCACGTCCTTCGCCGGAAAGCGCTTGCCGAAGAGCAGCCCGATCGTGACGGCCGGATTGAAGTGCGCGCCCGAGATGTGCCCGACGGCGTAGGCCATCGTCAGCACGGTCAATCCGAACGCGAGCGCGACGCCCGCAAACCCGATGCCGAGCTGCGGAAACGCGGCGGCCAGCACGGCACTGCCGCAGCCGCCGAAGACGAGCCAGAACGTGCCTAGAAATTCCGCTGCAACGCGCTTTGCAATCGGCATAGTGAGCATCCCCCCAGGTAATCGTGCAAGGGACCGCACGACTTCTCTGCTGCTGTTGGCAGGCGATGCGAACGCTTCCCTTTTCTGACCCTAAGCCAATTCTCACCCGCGCTTAGTGAACGGCCCGCGACCGTTGGGTACACTTGCCGTGAACTCATCGCTCGTCTAACAAGGACGGCTTTCATATGAAACTGCGCTCACTCCTGACCCTGGGACTCTTTGCGGCCGCCCTCGGCGCCGCCGCACTCCCGGCCTCGGCACAGCAATTCAACGGGCCGTCATACCGTCAGTGGCAGCCCCAGTGGGACCAAGGCCAATTCGACCGGCAGCACGTGATTTTGGGCACCGTGGCCGCCTTCCAGCCCTTCCGCCTGCAGGTCGCGCGTCGCGACGGCAACGTGCAGACGATCGATCTCAAGCCCGGTACCCGGATCTTCCCGCGCGGCGAAACGCCCTCAACGAACGAGCGCGTCGCGATCACCGGCTACTACAGCAACGGTACGTTCATCGCAAACCGCGTGATCTTGCACGACTAACCCCTTAGGATGCCCTCAGAACGTTCCAAGTCGCATCGCAGCGACGTCCGCTACACTGATCGGTGCCCCCGTCACACTCCAGGGGTGCCGTTCCGTGTCCGGAACACCGGAATACTCGGTTACGTTCATCCGGCGGCCGGCCGCAGAAAATAGTGACCCTCCCCGGCATTAACCTCGCGCACCAGGAGCGAAAGAGACCCACAATGAGAAGCCTCCGAATCTTTGCCGCAATGCTTAGTCTTGCGGTCCTTTCCGTACCGCTCGCCGCATCGGCGCAGCAGCTACCGGCGGCGCCTGCCGCCGTGCAGCCCGCGCCGACGTACGCCCGGCCCGCGGCAAACGGAGAAGAGACGATTCAAGGCAGAATCAACCGTTTCGATGGGAAGTATCACTTGGAAGTACGCGACGTTCGCGGGTTCGTCGATAGCGTGGACATGCATCAAGGCACGGTCATCAATCCGACCGGCCTCGCGCTGCAGCCCGGCATGTCGGTGACGATCATGGGTTACAACCGCGGCCGCACGTTCGCCGCCAACGAAATCGACACGCCGTACGCAACGTACGGCTTCGTTCCGGCCGGCTATCCGTATCCGGTCTCCGTCGGTATCGGCTTCGGACCGGTGTACTATCATCACTGGCACTAAGATCGCGCCGGTCGCGGCAGCACTCGTCGTCTCAGCATCATTGCTACTCGCCGCCTGCGGCGGCGGTGGTGGCGGCAGCAGCACGCCCAATGTTCCAGTAACCACCCCCACCCCCGGATCGACTCCGACACCGACGGGTCCGGCACAAACCACAGCTACGGTTACCGCGGGCACGTCGCCGTCAACGGCCACGTTGGCGACCATTCAAGGCGGGTACGCTGGCGCCGTAACGCTACCCGGAACGTCTTCCGCCGGATCGGCCGCACTCGTTCTTTCAGCGACTAATCCCAGCGGCGCGGCACTGGCTTCGTCTTCGCGTCTTCCAAAAGCGATCGGCGGATCGCTGGTACCACTCGCGTACCTCACCTTAACTGCGACCGCAAACCTTGCGTTTACCAGCTGGCCAACGTTCACGTTCTCACTTCCGTCCGGCTTCGCCCTCGGAGCGGGTGGCGCGCTGTACCTCGCCTATAATCCGGGCAATGCCGCGGGGAACTGGTCGACGCTGGCCGGCCCCGTGGCGATCAACGGTTCAACCGTGACGTTCGTGCCGGGCATGGTACCGATCACGTTTACCGGCGGCACGGTTTATGCATTCGCACTTCTGTCAACGGCACAAGTGCTCACTCCCGCGACGGCGCCGCCTTCGCAAACGACCGCGGCACCTACATCAACTCCATCCTCGTCGCCTGCGGGCAACGCGTATGCGTGCCCGCAAAGCGGCGCACCTAATTCGGTCGTTCGCCTCGCGGCAAACGGCGAAGGACCGCGACGGCTCGCACGCCACCAGAACACCTCAAGTGCGGTTTCTACGACGACGCTGCTTGCTGTCACGTACGATCGCTCCAGCGCCCAGACGAATGCCACGCAAATCGCGTCACGCGAACGGCAACTCGGACTGAATCTCGTTCACACCTATGACTTCCCGCATACCAACACCGCGATGCGGGTCGTTGCAGTACCGACGAGTTCGGTCGCGCAGGCCGAGTCATCGCTGCGCTCGCAATCCGGCTTCCGAAGCGTCGCCGTCACCGGCGAACGGCGATATCGATCGACGACATCGCCCTACTATACGAATGACCCGTATTTTCAAGGCTTCGCACCCTACACGCAGCAATCGGCGCCGTATGCCGAGAGTCCGACCACCCCCGGCCAATGGGATATGCAAGCCATAGGTCTCGAGAACGCGTACGGGTACAGCCAAAGCGGCTCGACCTATAACGCTACTCAGAACGCGCTAGGGTCGTCCTCGATCAAGATCGCGATCATCGATACGGGCGAAGATGCGAGCCATCCGGAACTAGCTGGAGCAATCGCCTATCAGCATTGCTTCGTCAGCGACTTAAACAACGTGCAATCGTCCGGCAACTTCAGCACCGATGAAGACGGCCACGGCACCGATGTCTCCGGCATCGCCGCCGCGTCGTCCGGCAACGCCCTTGGATTTACCGGCGCCGGCGGCAAAGCATCGATCTACGCGTATCGCGTGTTCCCGACGCCGGACGACACCTGTTCTTCGGACTCAGGCGACGGCCAATGCTCCTCGAGTACCTTTGATATCGCTTCAGCCATCATGGATGCGGTCGCACAACACGTGAACGTCATTAGCATGAGCCTCGGCGGCGGCGGATGTACCAACGGCGTGGATACCGACAAGACAGAGGGAGCGGCAGTCAGCGACGCTATCGCGGCAAACGTCATCGTCGTTGCGGCCGCCGGCAATAGCGGAACATCCAGCGTCACCGCCCCAGGGTGCGACACCGGCGTGATTGCCGTTGGCGCGACATCGCTCGACGACGGAACAGGAACGGGTACGACCAGCTATACGTCCACGCGAACGACTGCGGCGTCGTCGACGAATATCGTCGAGTACGTGGCCCAGTATTCGCAATGGGGCAGCCCGAGCGAGGCGGTGCACAGTTCCGGCGCGTGGGGAATCGTAGCGCCTGGCGGCGATCCCTCGAACAACGAACTCTCGGGAACCGCCGACGATCTCCACTGGATCGAGAACATCTGGACATCTACGCCATTCATGAGCAGTGCCGGCGACACGAACTTTACCGGCAACTGTGGGCCCGATTTTGCATCGACGAACGGCATCCCCGATTGTCGAACACTCATTGCGGGAACATCGATGGCGACACCGCACGTGGCGGGAGCTGCCGCTCTCATTCTCGCGGTCAACTCCTCCTACCAGTCACCGAGTGCAATGAAAGCACTGCTCTGCTCGACCGCGGATGACCTCAGCGACACGCATCAAGGCTGCGGCCGGCTCAACGTGTATCGCGCGATGGCGCATGCCGTCGGAGATACGGCTCCCCCTTAGGATAACCGGCCTCTTGACCGTACCGCGGGGTCACTGTCAAGAGGCGGATTCTGCCGGGGGCCAAATTCTCTTGGGATGACGAAAAAAGCCACCGGCGCCGCCTCGCCGGCCCGCATCGCCGAAGCCTTGGTCAAGGCCAAAGCGCGTGCTCAAGCCGAACGCGAAGCCGAAGCCGAATCGAGCCGTGTGCGCGATATGTTCGAAAAAGACCGAGCCGCCTTCGCGCGCCGTTACGGCGCCATCCGCTAGACCGGGCTTGAACGGCGTCGTGGTATGAGCATCCTCGCCGTACTCTTTGCGATCCGGTTTAGCCTCGACGATTATACCGACTGGTACAATTCGCCCAAAGCAGCTCTCCTGTTTTGGGCGTGTTTTACCGTCGTCTTGCTGATCATCATCGCCCTCATGCTGTGGGTATTCCGGCGCATACGGCCGCACTAAATGATCGAGACGTCTGCCGAGCCCACTGCAGCGCAGCGGCGCGCCGCCTGGGACGCCGCCGGCGTCTCTCCGCTGTGGGAGAACCGCCTCGCGCACGGCGCGGCGCCGGCCCCCGAGCGGCCGATGGTCTGGCCCTGGCAGACGATGAAACCGCTCATCGACGATGCAGCCGCCATGAACTCGGTCGACGTCATCGAGCGGCGCGTTCTCTCGCTGATGGGTCCGGACCCGACCGCCCCGGGCTATCCCTTTACCATCACCAACCTCAACGCGGGCTACCAGATCTTGCTTCCGGGCGAATCGGCGCGGCCGCACCGTCATTCGATGAACGCGCTGCGCTTCGTGCTCGACGGCAACGGCGCAAACACCGTCGTCGACGGCAAAGTCTGCCCGATGTTCGAAGGCGACCTGATCCTCACGCCCGGTTGGACCTGGCACGAGCACGTGCATCCGGGCGACGGGCCGATCGTCTGGCTCGACGTGCTCGACGCGGCCCTCCACCGCTACCTCGGCACCGACGCCTTCGAGCCGGGGCCGGTGCGCAATATGCCCGCGCGCACGCCGGACGCCGCCTACGGCTATGCCAACCTGTTGCCGGAAGCCCCCGATCCGACGATGCACAGCCCGGTCTTCCGCTATCCGTGGGCGACCGCGTCGGCCGCCGTGGCCGCCGCGCCGCGCGGGCCCGACGGCGCACGTCGCGTGCGGTACGTGAATCCGGCCACGGGCGGCGCCACGATGTCACTGCTCGACTGCACGCTCGTTGAAATCGATGCCGGCCGCACGACGGCACCGTTCCGCACCTCGAGCCACGCCGTGTGCGCGGTGGTCGAAGGCACGGGCCACACGCAGTCGGGCGACGCCACCATCGCGTGGGGTGCCAAAGACGTTTTCACCCTGCCCAGCGGCCAGTGGATGACCCACTATGCCGCCAAACGGACGCGACTCTTCATTACGACCGACCGCGAGATACTGCGGCGCCTCGACTTGCTCGAGGAAAGCTGGAAAAGCTAAGCTTCGACCGCGGCGTCCGCCACGACCGGGATCGTCATCTCACCGACGCGTTCGATCGCAATGCGCACCGAGTCGCCGGGCTTGATCGGCCCGACGCCCGCCATCGTGCCGCTCGCGATGATGTCGCCCGGCTGCAGCGTCGTGACCGACGAACACATCACGATCGCTTCGCGAATGCCCACGACCATTTCGCTGACCGGCGCTTCCTGACGCAGTTCGCCGTTCACCCATAAGCGCAAAACGATGTCGGCCGTCGGACCGACTTCCTCCGCCGTCGTGATCCACGGACCGACGGGACAAAACGTGTCGAACGATTTGCGCATCACGCGTTCTTCTTTGCCGCGCATCGTCACGTCGATCAGACACGCGTAACCGAAGATGTAGTCGAGCGCATCTTCGAGCGCAACGTTGCGGCCCGTTCGACCGACGATGACGGCGAGTTCGCACTCGTGATGAAAATCACGGCCGGGCTTATCGGGAATCACGATCGGCTCGGACGGTCCCGAAAGCGAACCGCTCGACTTCATGAAGAAACCGGCAGCGCCGGCGTCGAGCGAGTTGTTGCCCATCTCCTTGGTGTGCGCGCGATAATTATTCGGCAGGGCGAGCACTTTGTGCGGCCACGGAATCGGCGTTTCAAGCACTACGCTCGAGAGCGGCTGTCCGACCGATAAACCGAGATCGCGTTCGATGCCCGGACGCAATTCATCGAACGCGGCGATCGTGGTAATCATGCCCATGGGCGGCCATTCCGATGGATCGACTCCACACGCATCGCTGACGTCGTGGATCCGATCGCCAACGACAACACCAATACGTCCACCATCGAACCGTGCGATTTTCATGACCGCGCCGTACGACGGCAACGTACGGCATCCTCGCAAAGCGGGACCTGGAACGCGCGGCAATAAATTTCACTTATGCTCTCTGCGGAACAAAACGATCTTCTGACCCTTACGGGCCCGCAAACGCCGGGCGGCGAGTTGATGCGCCGCTACTGGCAGCCCGTCGCACTTTCCGAAGAACTTGCCGTAAATCGGCCGGTTCCCGTCGAATTACTCGGCGAAAAACTCGTGCTCTACCGCGATCCGAGCGGCAAGCCCGTACTGCTCGGACAGTTTTGTCCGCACCGCGGCGTCGATCTGAGTTACGGGCGCGTCGAGGACCAGGGTCTGCGCTGCCTCTACCACGGCTGGCTCTTCTCTTCGTCGGGCCGCTGCCTCGATCAACCCGGCGAACCCGCCGAGAGCACGTTTAAGGACAAGATCAAGCAACCGGCCTATCCGTGTCATGAAGCCAACGGCTTGATCCTCGCCTACTTGGGCCCGGGCGAACCGCCGCTCGTGCCCGAGCTCGACTTTCTGGGCGCCGATCCCGCCGGCGTGTGGGTGACGAAACGCTTTCACGCCTGCAACTATCTGCAAGCCAACGACGTCGATCCGCAGCATCTCTCGTTCTTGCATCGCTTCTTCGACGAGAACGTTTCGAGCAGCGCGAACAACAAGTTCTATGCAGCCGATCTCGCTCCGGGCATCGACGTCGAGACGACGCCGTTCGGTTTACGCGTGTACTCGATTCGCAAACACGAAACCGATCAGGTGTACGTTCGGCTGACCAACTTCATCATGCCGAACGCGCAAGCGTTTGCCGGCGCGCCGCTGGTGAATCCGCGTAACGAACGCCTCACCGATGAGAGCGGCTACTGGTTCCATTGGCACGTTCCGATCGACAACGTGAGTCATTGGAAGTACATCATCGCGTATCGTTCCGATGGCCCGGTCGACAAAGAATTCCAAGAACGCGTCTTCGCGCCCGAAGTCGACGGCAAGGGCTATCGCGGCGTGCGCACGGCGCAAAACCGGTATATGCAAGATCGCGACGAGATGCTCGGCGGCAGTTACAGCGGAATGGGACGCAGCTTTCAAGACCACGATCGCTTCGCAGCCGAGTGTCAGGGACCGATCTACGACCGCACGCAAGAACATCTCGGCACCACCGACCGGCCGGTGATCGCGATGCGCAAGATGATGCTCGACGCGATCGAGGACGTGCGCGCCGGACGCGATCCGATCTTGGTCAACCGCGATCCGAACAACCACCCGTTCGAAGACTTCGTCATCCGCTCGCCCATCTTGCCGAAGACCCAAGAACTGCGCGGCTTCTGGAAGCAGCCGGCGACCCGTTGAGCGCAACTGCCCCCGGCGGCCGGCTCGCCGGGAAGACGGCCCTGATCACCGGCACCGCCGGCGGACAAGGCCGCGCCGCCGCGCTGCTCTTTGCCGCCGAAGGGGCACGGGTCGTGGGCTGCGACCTCGATGAGGCCGGGGCGCTCGAGACCGAGCGGCTCGTTCTGGCCGCCGGCGGGCGGATGCATTCGCAGCAGCCGGTCGATCTAAGCGAACGGACCCAGGTCGAGGCCTGGATCGCTTGGGCGGCCGAAACGTGCGGCGGCTTCGACATTCTCTACAACAACGCGTCCACGCCGAAGATGAACCCATTCGCGAAGCTGACGGCCGCCGAATGGAGCTTCACGATGCGCAACGAGCTCGATCTCGTCTATCACGCCTGCCAAGTCGCCTGGCCGCATCTCCTCGCGCGGCGCGGCAACATCATCAACACGGCCTCCGCCATGGCGCTGGTGACGCGCGGCGAGGGCTACAGCGCCCACGTCGCGGCCAAGGCCGGCGTCATCGCGCTCACCCGTCAGCTCGCCTACGAGGGCGGCCCGCACGGCATACGCGTCAACGCGCTCTCTCCGGGGCTGGTCGAAACGCCGATCACGATGCGCTGGCTGCACGATCCCGAGAAGCGCCGCGAGCGCGAAAAGTGGTATCCCATCGGACGCCTCGGCCGGCCCGAAGACGTTGCCTACGCCGCGCTCTACCTCGCCTCCGACGAAGCCTCGTGGGTGACGGGCAGCAATATCGTGATCGACGGCGGCACCAGCACCATCTAGGAAACTTTCTTCCGGCCGCGCTCCTGCACGATGGCACCTCGTCGTTATCAACATAGAGGGCTAGCCGCTCGTTTCCTTAGGCGGTTGTCGAATGCGCTCGCCTCCCTTGACCTGTACCTTGAGGTGGACCCATTTGAGGGAGGGATAGTTTTTTGTTGACATTACTTGGTGCCGTCACGCAGCTAGCCGCTGCGACACCGGTGCCGACTCCAGCACCGATATTGGTTGCGGATCCGCCGTGGCTCAATGCGGGCGATACTTCGTGGCAACTCACCGCCGGCACGTTCGTCGGCATGCAAAGCATTCCGGGCCTGGCAATTCTGTATGCGGGTCTGGTCAAGAAAAAATGGGCGCTCAACTCGGCCGTGATGTGCTTCTATGCCTTCTCGATCGTGTTGATGACGTGGTCGCTGTGGGGCTACAACATGTCCTTCGGCAATCAGTGGCTAGCCATTGCCGGCAACGGATTCCTCGGTATGCCCGGCCCGGCGATCGGCGCCGCGCAAGAAATCGGACAAGCAACGATTCCGGCAGCCGCATCGTCGCTGCCGCCGCTGCGTTTCGCGGGCTCCGCGATGATCTGGTTCCAGTTCGTCTTCGCGGCAATCACGCCGCTGTTGATCGCTGGTTCGGTTCTCGGACGCATGAACTTCAAGGCCTGGATGATCTTCGTTCCGCTCTGGAGCTCGATCGTCTACACGGTTGGCGCATTTAGCCTCTGGGGTGGTGGTTGGCTCGCGCAATTGGGCGCAGCGGACTATTCCGGCGGTTACGTCATCCATTTGGCGGCCGGTGTTTCCGGTTTCGTCACGGCCGCAATGGTCGGACCGCGTTTGCTCGCAGACCGTAAGGACTTCGAGCCCAACAACTTGATCATCGCTCTCGCCGGCGCCGGTATACTCTGGCTCGGCTGGAACGGGTTCAACGGCGGTGACCCGTACTTCGCTAACGCAGACGCAGCAGCAGCCGTGCTGAACACCAACATTACATGCGCGCTCTCACTGCTCGTATGGCTCGTCCTCGACATGTTTGCAACGGGTAAACCGAACGCGGTTTCGATGATCAACGGTATGATCGTCGGCCTCGTCGCGATTACGCCGGCTGCCGGTTTCGTCAACGGCTTCGGTGCGATGTGGATCGGCTTAGTCGCCGGTGTTATCGCCTGGTTCAGCCTCAACAAACTCGGCAACACCGCGTTGCTGCAACGCGTCGACGATACGTTCGGCGTTCTGCACACGCACGGCGTCGCCGGATTGGTCGGCGGCCTGATGGTCGGTATCATCGCCGATCCGAACATGTTCGAGTTCTACAGCGCGCCTGGGAACGTCAACCCCAAATGGGATCCCACGGCCGCACCCGCGTTCTCCGTTGAAGGTTTGCTGGCACACGGCAACCCGCACCAGTTGATCTTGCAGGCCGAAGCGGCTGCGTTCATCATCATCTGGAACATCATCGGAACCGCGATCATCCTCAAGATCATCTCCTTCTTCATCCCGCTTCGCGCAAGCGACGGCGACGTTGAGGGCGGAGACCTCGCGATCCACGGTATCGATCCGGTACCGTACCCAGCCTAATCGGCTGCATCAAGCGCTGCCTCCAACAGCACGAGTCGCCGGGGAAACCCGGCGGCTCTTTTTTTGTTGCCGTCGAAGCGGCGGCACATGGCTTGGATAGAACTGGTCACGTTGCGTGGCGCCGGCGTGACCCTCGAACCGCTCTCGCACGCTCATCACGACGACCTCGTCGCGGCCGTGAGCGAGGGCGAAGCCTGGCGCCAATGGACCTCGTCGATTCCCGCGCCGGAGGGCGTAGGGACCGAGATCGGCCGGCGTCTGGCGCTGCGCGAGCGCGGCGCGATGCTGCCGTTCGCCGTCCTCGACGCCGGCGGGCGCGCGGTCGGCATGACGTCGTTCATGGATATCGATGCGGAGAACCGCCGGGTGGAGATCGGCTACACGTTCTACCGGCCTTCCGTGCGGCGCAGTGGGATCAACACCGAAGCAAAGCGCCTGCTGCTTACCCATGCGTTTGAAGACTTGGACGCGATCGCGGTCGAGTTCCGCACGCATTACTTGAATCAGGCCAGCCGGCGCGCGATCGAACGGCTCGGCGCGAAGCTCGACGGCGTGCTGCGCAATCACCGGCTCGGGCCCGAAGGCACGATCCGCGACTCATGCTCCTATAGCATCATCGCAAGCGAATGGCCGACGGTGAAGGTGCATCTCGCGCACCTTCAGGACCGCTACACGACTTAAACGGAGACGCTGAAGAAGCGGTTCAGGTAGCCGTTCGTGACGTTGGCGTTGTTGATCGTCTGGATCGAAATCTGCTGCTGAATCTTCAGCGAGTTCAGTTCGGTCGCGACCGACGGCTCGTTCGTATCACCGATGTCGGAAGCCGACGCGGTGAGGTTGACCGACGAGATGTTGTTGTTGTTGAACGCGTTCTCCAGCGACGCGGTCTGCGCACCGAGCTGGGCCTGACCGGCGCCGAGCTTCGAGATGGCGGCGTTGATCTGCCCGAGCGAGTTGGTCGCGTTCTGCGGCGTCGAGAAATCGATGTTCGTGATGCCGAGACCGGCAGTGGTGGCATCGGGAATCGTGACCGCCGTCTGCTGACCCTGCGTCGCGCCCGTCTGCACGCCGATCGTCGAGTTGACCGAACCGGCGGTGGCGGCTTGCGTTTGCACCGTGGCCGTCGAGTTCGTGTCGGACGTGGTGAATTGGCCGAGCGTCACCGACGTGCCGTTGACGTTGACCGTCGAACCGGCGGCAAACTGACCGACGTTCGTCACTTGCTGCGTGGTCGAATCGGTGAACGTGACGTTGGCGACCGCACCGGCGCCGGTGTTGGCGATCGTGACGCCGATCGTGCCGCTCGTCGTTGCAGCCGAAGCGGTTGCCGTCGTAACGACGTTGCCGCCGCTGTTGACGAGATCGTTGCTGGTGGTTGTGGCCGAGGCCGCGGTGGCGGGCGTGGTGCCGGAGTTTTGTCCGGTCAGCAGCGCCGTGCCGTTGAAGTTGACGGTGCCGGCGTCGGTGTTGATCTGCTGGACGAGCGCATTGGCCTGCGTTTGCAGCGCCGCGTTGTCGCTTGCCGAATTGAAACCGTTGCCCGCTTCGATCGCGAGGTTCTGCAACTGGCCGAGTGCATCTTGGATGCCGCTGGTCGCGCCTTGCGCTACGTTGATCGCATCGCTCGCCTGGCTGATATTTTGGTTGGCGGTATCGGCGCCTTGGGCTTGGGACTCGAGGGCATTGTAGATCGCAAGACCCGACGGATCGATCGACGCGTTGGTGATCCGATTTCCGCTTGAGGCCTGGTTGGACGCTTGGGTCAACTTCTGCTGGTAGAACGCCAGCGAGTTGAGAGCCGGTCCGGTGCTGATCTGCCCTAGTGACATGGGTCCCTCCGTACTCCCCTACTGTACCTTATCGAGCGCCCCGCCGCCTAGTCTTGAACGCTTAACCTTACGTAATAGTGAGCGTGAACCGGCTTCAAAAAGGAGCGTCCTTTTCCTTACGATTCCAGCAGGGCGGCCCGGAGTTCGGCATGCAGCAGGCCGTTGGAGGCCGCAATCGAGCCATTGGCTATGTCGAGGAGCGACCCGTCGATGGCGGTTACGGCGCCGCCCGCCTCCGCAATGAGCAGGGCGCCGGCCGCTACGTCCCACGGTTTGAGGTCCCACTCCCAGAACGCATCGAACCGGCCGGCCGCCACCATGGCGAGGTCAAGCGCGGCCGAACCGTCCCGCCGTACGCCTTGCGCCCGGCGCGACATCGCCGCGAAGAAGCGGCCGTTGCGGTCGTAGTCGGCCGGGTTGAACCCCGTGCAGATCAGCGCGGAGCGGACGGTCGCGGTCTGCGAGACGCGGATCGGGGCGCCGTTGAGGGTCGCTCCGCCGCCACGCCGCGCGGCGAAGCGCATCCCGAGGAGCGGCGCTTCAATCGCCGCCGCTTCGAGTACGCCGCCGCGCTCGTAGGCGATCGAGACGCAGAACATCGGATAGCGATGTGCGTAGTTGGTCGTCCCATCGAGCGGATCGACGATGAACCGCTCGTCGCTCGTGCCCGCGTACACGCCGCCTTCTTCGCCGAGGATTGCCGCTGCCGGAAAGGCCGCGCGAACGGCCGCAACGATGGCCTCTTCACTCGCCCGGTCGGCTTCGGTGACCAGATCGTGGGGCTTCTTCTCGACCACATCGTGGCGATCGTCGAATCGCTCGCGCAAGAGCTCCGCGGCTTGATGGGCCAAGTTGGTCACGAAATCGAGCGGGTCCACACTTCTCCTATTCGGAACAGGTCGGCTGATGTTTCGAAGAGCGTATCGGACCCGGCTCGATCGCATCCTCGCCGCGGTCGAAATCCCCGCGATCGGCCTTTGGCTCGGAGCACTCTGCGGCTTCGCGTTCATCTTCGCGCCCAATGCATTCCGGCTCGTTCCCGACGTCACGCAGTTCGCAGACCTCACCGCCGCCAACCTGCGCGTGCTCGGCAATGTCGGCGCCGTCTGCGGCGGCGTTGCGATCGTCGTAGCGCTCGCGCGTTCGATCGACGCTGCCGACCGCACCGGCGACGTCATCCGCGCGGGGCTGATTCTCCTCGCGCTGGGCGGCGTCGCCTACGAAACGTTCGCGATCGTTCCGGCGATGACGGCGATCACCGACCTGCACTCACCGGAGTTTGCCGAACTGCACGCGCGTTCTTCGCAAGTGTACGGCGGCGTTGTCCTCCTGGCACTCGCCGCGTTGGTGATGGCCGCCGTTCGCGGAGACGCGTAGAGACAGCGTCATGGCGTTCCACGACGGCTTCCTCTCGGAGATGATCGGACGCACGGCGGTGCTCGACGGCGTCGGTCGCAAGCTCACCGTCGGTCGCGTTTCCGACTTCGTCGTCGAACATCCCGACGATACGTTCCCCAAGATCGATGCGCTGGTCATCAAGAGCAACCGCGGGAAATACCTGGCGCCGATCGGCACCATCGTCGATTTTGAAGCCGGTGGCAACGTCGTGCTGAGCGAGGTTCCGATGCGCGAGGCGCCGCCCGACGACGAGGCGCTCTACCTAGTCGAGGATCTCTTCGACAAGCAGATCGTCGATGTCGATGGCCGCAAAGTCGTGCGCATCAACGACATCGAAGTCGCGCGCACCGGCGGCGCATTGCGCGTCGTTGCCGCCGACATCGGTTTCGGCGGGATCGTGCGGCGCTTGGGCGGCGGCAACTTGAGCCGCGCGCTGACGGATCGGATTCCGCGCACGCTGATCGCGTGGGACAACGTCGCTCCGCTGCACGATCTCAACCCGACCGAAATCCGGCTCTCCGTTTCCGACTCGCGCCTGGCGCGGCTGCATCCAAGCGACCTGGCGGAGATCATCGGCGATCTCTCGGCCCGCGACGCCGCGCGCGTCGTCGGCTCGCTCGACGACGAATCGGCTGCCGACGCGCTCGAACACCTCGACGCGGAAACGCAGCGTTCGATCATCGACGATCTCGGGGCCGAACGCGCGGCCGACATCATCGAGGAAATGGATTCCGACGACGCCGCCGACTTGCTCGGCGAACTCTCGACCGAGCAGCAAGAACAGCTCTTGCGCGAGATGGACGCGGAGACCGCCGAGGATTTGCGCGAACTCGTTGCCTACGACGAACATACGGCCGGCGGCCTGATGACGACCGACTACATGTGGATCTATCCGCACCGCACGGTCGCCGCGACGATCGCAAAGATTCGCGAGCTCGCGCCGGAGACCGAGTTTATCTACTATCTCTACGTGACCGATGAGGCGGAGAAGCTGCTCGGGGTACTCTCGCTGCGTACGCTGCTGCTCTCGGCGCCCGACGACCTGATCCACACCGTGATGGAAAGTGACGTCGTCAGCGTGCATCCCGACGTGAAGTCGACCGACGTCGCCTCGACGATCGCGCGCTACGATCTGCTGGCGTGTCCGGTCCTCGACGACGCGGGAAAGATGCTCGGCATCGTGACCGTCGATGATGCGATCGACGCGATCATCCCCGAACGGCTCAAGAAGCAACTGCCGCGCTTGACCAAGCACCACCGGCACGATCGCTTAGAGCGCGTATAGCTGTGCACTTCCGCCGCTGGTGGCGCCGCGCGCTGGTGCTCTTCGCCGTGCTCGGACCGGGCTTCGTCACGGCCTCGGCCGGGAACGACGTCGGCGGCATCGCGACCTACTCCGCGGCCGGCGCAAAGTTCGGCTATATTGTACTGTGGACGCTCGTTCCGCTCACGGTTTCGCTGATCGTGGTGCAAGAGATGGCCGGCCGCATGGGCGCGGTCACCGGCCAAGGCCTGGCCGGTTTGATCCGCGAGAACTTCGGCATCCGCTTGACGTTCATCGCGATGGCCGCGCTGTTCTTCATCAACACCGGCATCACGGCGACGGAATTCGCCGGCATCGCGGCGTGGGCGCAGATCTTCCACCTCTCGCGCTACATCATCATCCCGCTCGCGACCATCGTCGTGTTTCTGCTCGTGCTGCGTTTGAGCAACAAGATCGTCGAACGCGTCTTCGTCATTTTCTCGCTGATCTACCTGAGCTACGTCGTGTCGGGCATCCAAGCGAAGCCCGATTGGGGCGCCGTCATTCACGGCACGCTCGTCCCGACGTTCTCGGCGGAAACCGGGTTTCTCGTGACGGTCGTCGGCTTGATCGGCACGACGATCTCCCCCTACATGCAGTTCTTTCTGCAATCGGCGGTCGTCGAGAAGGGCTCGGGGCCGCGCGATCTGTGGAACGTGCGCGCCGACATCGTTGTCGGCTCGATTCTCGGCATCGTCATCGCCGGGTTCATGATCATCGCCAACGCCGCGACGATCCACCACGCCGCGCTGATCAACCACAAACCGCCGCTCGATATCGACACCGCGCAGGCAGTCGATTTCGCTCGCGCCCTCGAGCCGCTCGCAGGCCAATTCGCGGCCGGCCTCTTCGGGTTCGGCATTCTCAACGCCGGACTGTTCACGGCCACCGTCCTGCCGCTCGCGACTGCGTACATCATCTGCGAGGCGTTCGGCCTCGAAGCGGCCGTCGACCGCCGCCTGCGCGAGGCGCCGTTTTTCTACGGTCTCTTCGCCGCCGGCATCGTCCTCGGCGCCGGCCTCGTGCTGCTGCTGCCGGCCGATCAGCTCTTCCGCTATACGTTCTACGCGCAGGTCATGCAAGGCGCGGTGCTGCCGCTCGAACTCGTGCTGATGCTGATCATCATCAACCGCAAACGCGTGATGGGCAAGTACGTGAACTCGCGCACCGTCAACATCATCGCGTGGACGACCGCGATCGTCATCGGCGGCCTCGCGATCGTCTTCGTCTCGCAATCGATCTTCAACTGGCCTTAGCGCCGCCGCGCGCGTTCCTCCGGCGACAACAACATCGCCGCAACGAGGGCGCGTTTGCGGGCTTCGTCGGGCACGATCGAGTCGCCGTAACCCGGCAGATCGATCGTGCTGACGTAGGGAACTTGCGCCGTGTGGATGGCGCCGCTCGATACGTGCGAGAACGTCATCGCGGCAGCGATCTCTTCGGCAGCCGTCATGTTCGTATCGATGTCCTTAGAAATGACGCCGAGCAGCGCCGTCGCGTGCGCGAGCGTATTGAGCCGGTCGCGTTCGATCCGGTCGATCGTCGCCCGGATGACGGCCTGCTGGCGCATGATGCGGCACGGATCGCTGCACCAGTCGTGGCGAAAGCGGGCATATCCCACGGCCCCAGTTCCGTTGAGATGCTGCAGGCCCGGCTTGAGGTGCACGTGGAGGTGGCCCCACGAGTCGTCGTAGTCGACGGGTCCGTTCGGGCCGCTGTGCGTGAGGGCGTCGGAATTCTTAACGTCAACGTCGATGCCGCCGAGCGCGTCGATCAGATCTTTCGTCGTGTCGATGCGCAGGACGACGTAACGATCGAAGCCCGGAATGCCGAGCCACTGCGCCACCACGCTTTGCGATTCGGTGATCCCGCCTTCGGATTGCGCCTCGTTTATCTTGGCCCGCTCTCCGCTCGGCATTACGGCCACCATATCGCGCGGCACCGATAATTCATCGATACGCCGGTGGGCGAAATCCAAGCTGATCGCCATGATAATGTCGGTCCGCGAGTGTTTTGAGGTCTCCTGATCCTTGCCGTCATAATCGTAATCGAGACCCGCAAGCAGTATGCGAATGCGATCCTTCCCGAACAAGGCCGCAGCATCGGGCGCCGCAATCTCGCGCACGGCCGTGGCCTTGGCGGCGACCCAATTCGCGGCCGAGCCGGCGTAGCGATCGGCCGCGAACCCGGCGAGCAAAGCACACATAAAAAGGACGGACAGTCCGGCCGCACGGCGGCCGAGAAACGGTAACATAGCATTCACTCCGCTCCGCGGGCAGCACGCCCAACGGAACCAGCACGAAGAAAGAACCCGGGGGTTCTAGTTAGGCTGGGAGCGGCGGAGGAGCACGTAAACCGGTGCGGCTGAGAAGCGGAGCGCGGCGCCGAGCGTCGGCGCGGCGGGAAACGACGCTGAACGTGACCGTCGCGAACCGCCGCGCAACGGCGATCGCTGCGATGATGTGCGCGACGAGCGTGACGGCGGAACGCGCGAGGCGACACGCGAGCCGTCCCAGCAAGAACGTCGTGAGCACGCAGATCACGGCGTGCGCTGCGAGGCTGACCGGTGCCGGTCCGCCGAGCCAAATCACGCCGCCGAGGGCGTGCCCGGCGACGACGAATTGCTCCGCCGTTTCCATAACGTAGAGCAGCGCAATTTGTACGGCGAACACGTACGGCAGCAGCGCGAGCAACGCGGACGGCCGCAAACTCTCGTGTACGCCCGCGCGCAAGAGCGCCCGCCGGACGCGCAACGCGATGTACACCGCGACGAGTGCGACGCCTGCGCCCAGGGCCGGAAACACGTCCCAGTTGCTATGGTCGGTGAACGAACCAGCGCCGAACGCACCGCCGTTCGAGGCGAACTCGACCAGCGGGTCGGCAATCGACGCCGCAACCAGCGCTGCCGCGATGCAGAACCAGATGCGGATCGGCCGTAGGTGTCCGAACACGATGACGTAGACTTCGGCGGCGAGGCCGCGCGAACCGTTAGGCGATGCCGGCCGCGCGTGCGCCGATGTAGGCCGCAAGCAGCAGCATGGCGGCGGATAGCACGGTCAGCACGAGGACGTTCTGCTTCGAGTCGGGCTGGCGGCTCAAGAAGTTCGCGCCCATCAATCCGGCCCAGCCGGCGACGGCCAGCGCGTAGTGGGGCGAGGGGGCGCGCATCCCCCCGACGATCAGCACGATCCCGACTAATATCTGAAGCGAGAGCACGTACAGCGTTATCCGGCGGCCCAATCTGAACCACACAAACAGGGCTGCGCAGGCGGCAACGAGGATACCCAGGACTAAGTGCACGACGAGAACGCTGTTCATACCCGGCGGGTTCGCCGCGACGGGGTTGATGCTTTGTTGAGCTACGCCGAGGCGTTGGCTCGCATCGCAGCTACCGGCGGCGGCGCGCAAGCGCTGGCCTCCCACCTCGCAACGGCCATCGACGCCGGAGTCCTGGTCGAAGATTCCGAGTGGAAACACCTCGGGCTCGCCGCGGGCAAGGATCAGGCGGTGCCGCCGTCCGTGCGCAACCTGCTGCCCGACTCGTTCGACGGCGAAGCCGAAGAAGGCGTCGCCCTGCAGCCCCCCGCCGACGCGCGCAGCCGCGCGTTTCCGATTCGCGCGGGCGGCGCGCGCTTGGGCTGGCTCTCGATTTTTCCGCGCTCCGGAACGGTTGCCGAACGGCGACCGCTCGTCCGGCTGACGACGGCCCAGATCGCGATCGAACTTTCACGTGATGCCGGCGGCGGACGCGGACGCCGGCGGTCGTTCTGGGATCGTCTCCTTTCGCGCGCCTACGACGATCCGGTCGAAGCTCGCGAAGACGCGCACGCGCGCGGCATTACGCTTGCCCCCGGCTACGTCGCCGTTGCGGTCGAAGGCGAGGGCCTCGACGAGAGCGTCGCGGCGCAAAAGAACGCCGAACTGCGGCGCGTGTGTCTCGACGTGCTCGGCACCCGCAGCGGCGAGGTCGTGGTCATCGAGCGCGGCGGCGGCTTCTTCTTCCTCGTTCCCGCACCGCTCGACATCGATGCATCGAACGCGCGCACGGCGGCGACGCTGATCCCGCGCGGCATCACGCGCGCGGGCATCGACGTGCACGTGGTCGGCGGCATCGGCCGTCATGCCGAGATGCTGCACGTGGCGCGCTCGGTCGACGAGGCGCGCGAAGCGACGACCATCGCTCGCCGGATGTTCGGCGGCGGCAAAGTCATGCCGTACGAGGATCTCGGGATCTATCCGCTGCTGCACCGCGGCGGCGCGCAGCGCGAGGAATGGAAGGCGTTCGCAGAACGCGTTCTCGAGCCGCTGCGCGCGTACGACGAAAAGCATCAAACCGAACTCGTGCGCACCCTTCGCCTCTTCTTCGACGTAGGACAAAATATCAAGGTGGCTGCAGCGCAACTCAACGTTCACCGGCACACGGTCTTCTATCGTCTCCGCCAAATCGGCGAAATCGGCCGGCTCGATCTCGACAGCCCGCACGATCAGCTCACGCTGCGGGCCGCAATTGCCATCGATGCTCTCGGCAGTTAAGGACGCCGGTAACGTGCGTCGCGACATCATGAAAATCGCGAAGGACCGCGGCGTGAAGTGGATACGCCTCGCCTTCGTCGATATTTTCGGTATCGAGAAGAACATCACGGTTCCGGTCAGCGAGTTGGAACGCGCGATGAACGGGCGCGTCACGTTCGACGGCGGCTCGATCGATGGGTTCATCCGCGAAGAAGAACTCGACATGTTGCTGCGTCCCGACCCGGCGACGTTTGCGATCTTGCCGTGGACGATCGAATCCGGCGCGCCCGAAGCGCGCATGCTGTGCGACATCGCGATGCCCGACGGCACGCCGTTCGAAGGCTGCCCGCGCAGCACGCTCAAGCGCGTTCTCGACGATGCCGAAGACGTATTGCGCGATGTCAAGACCGCGCTTGAAGTCGAGTTCTATCTCTTCCAGCGCGAACCCGACGGCACGCCCACGACGCGCACGGTCGACGCCGGTTCGTACTTCGACTACTCGCCCTCCGATCGCGGCGACGACGCGCGAACGGCGATGGCGGCGGCGCTCGAATCAATGGGCATCGGCGTCCTGAGCGCGCACCACGAACACGGCGCCGGACAACACGAACTCGATCTTGCGGCAGGCGGCGTGCTCGGCACGGCCGACCGGCTGATCACGGTGCGCGGCGTCGTGAAGCAGATCGCGGCGCGACACAATATCCATGCGACGTTTATGCCGAAGCCGATCGAATCGTCGGCCGGCAGCGGACTGCACGTTTACGTTGGCCTGGGCGACATCGACGAGGTCGTGCGCCTCCACGCGATCGCCGGTTTACTCGACCACGCGCCGGGCTTCACGGCGGTGTGCAATCCAACGGTCAATTCCTACAAGCGGCTCATGCCGGCATGGGATGCGCCCGTCTATACGGTGTGGTCGCAGCGCAGCGCAAACTCGCTCGTGCGCGTTCCGCCGCCGATCGACGGGCCGCCGCTGCTCGAGATTCGCAGCCCCGACTCCGCCTGCAACCCGTATCTCGCGCTCGCCGTGCTGATCGAAGCGGTCGCCGACGGCATCCGCTCGCGTACGCTGCCGGGCGATCCGTTCACGGGTTCGACCTACGAACTGCGCGAGAAGTACCGCAAAGACCACGGCATCCGCACGCTGCCGCATTCGCTGGGTGAAGCGATCGACGCGCTCGACAAGGATCTCGTGATGCGCGGCGCGCTCGGCGACCATATCTATCATGCCTTCCGCGACGCGAAGATGGCCGAGTTCGAACGCTATCGCCTCGCGGTCCATCCGTGGGAGCACCAGGAATATCTCCGTAAGTTCTAACGCCGGCGCTGCGGCGCTGTTGCGCGAGCGGGCCGGCGGCGATATCGCCTGCGCGATCGTGCTCGGGAGCGGCCTCGCGCGCGCGCTGCGCGGAATCGATTCGCTCGCGCCGATCGGATATGACGCCCTCGGCGGTTTACCGGCTCCGCGCGCGCTGGGCCACGTCGGCGAAGCGCTCGTCGGCATGCTCGGCGGCAAACGCGTCGTCGCCTTTTGCGGCCGCTATCATCTCTACGAAGGGCGCACGGCGCAAGAAGTCGTGAGCCTGGTGGAATTGGGCATGGCCGCCGGCGCGCGCACGCTCGTTCTTACCAATGCCGCCGGCGGTCTCGACCGCACGTTTGAAGCGGGCGACGTGATGGTCTTGCGCGATCAGTTGAACCTCACCGGAACGAGTCCGCTCGCGAGGGCCGACTTGCCGCCCGGCGTGACGGAACGCTTCACCAACATGAGTGACGCCTACGATGCCGGCCTGCGCGACGTCGCGCGCGTTGCCGGCGAACGCGCCGGACTGCGCATGCGCGAAGGCGTGTACGCCGGGCTACCCGGGCCGGCCTATGAAACGCCGGCCGAAGTGGCGATGCTGCGACTGCTGGGCGCCGACGCCGTCGGCATGTCGACCGTACTCGAGACGATCGACGCGCGCGCCCGCGGACGCAGCGTGCTCGGTTTGAGCCTGATCACCAACGTCCACGACGGCGCACCGACGACGTCCGAAGAAGTGATGGTCGAGGCCGATCGCGCGGCCAAGGCGTTCGCCGCAATGCTCGCTACCGTGGTCACGGAGCTTCCCGCGTAACCTTCAGCTATGCAACGGCTCGACTTCCTCGCCTCGTCCTTCGCGGCACTCATCGCACCGCAAACCGGCAACCCGCAACTCGCGGCACTCGAACGCCGCGCCGGCGGGCGGCTCGGCGTGTACGCGCTCGACACGGGCAGCGGACGCCAAATCGCGTATCGCGCAAACGAACGCTTCCCGATGTGCAGCACGTTCAAGCTGCTCGCGGTAGGCGCGGTTCTCGCGCGCGTGGACGCGCACAACGAAGATCTCAACCGGCGCGTCGGTTACGGCGAAGCCGACCTGCTCGCGTATGCGCCGGTGACGAAGGCCCACCTCGACATCGGTTCGATGACGATCGGCGAGTTGTGTGCTGCAGCAATCGAGTGGAGCGATAACACGGCGGCGAACCTTTTGCTCCACTCGCTCTTGGGTCCGGCGGGCGTAACGAAGTTCGCGCGGAAGATCGGCGATCCGGTCACGCGGCTCGACCGCAACGAACCCAGCCTCAATACGGCGATCCCCGGCGACCCGCGCGACACGACGACGCCGTTCGCAATGGCGACCGACATGCGCGCACTCGTACTCGGCACCGTGCTCACGCCGCGCTCGCGCGCGCATCTGCGCACGTGGCTGCTCGGGAATCAAACCGGCGCGGCGTCGCTGCGCGCCCACCTTCCGAAATCGTGGCACACCGGAGATAAAACCGGATCGGGCGATCACGGCACGACGAACGACGTCGCTATCATTTGGCCGCCGAACCGCGCGCCGATGATCGTCGCCGCATACTACACCGGATCCAAAGGCTCGAGCGACGCCCAAAAAGCCGTCTTAGCCGAAGTAGGCCGTCTCGTTTACCGCACGTTTTCCAGCGACGGTTAGCCGGCCGTTTCTTTGCGGACCATGTCGGCGATGATGCGCCGGCCGAGCAGGCCGCCGCGGTCGATGCCGATGCTTACCTCGGGCACGTTATCGCTATCGGAGACGATCCAGCGCTCGAGTAATTCGAGGCACTCCGTATCCTCGCGCACGGTGTTGCGCTGGCCGCTGAACGGTTTCTGATTCGGATCGCGCGGCACGTCGCGGCAGATGCCGTAGAAGTTGTGCGTGGTGCGCGCGGTCTCGGGCGTGATGCCGTAGACGACTTTGCTCAAGAAGCCTGGACCCGTGTCGCCGGCTTTGGCGATGCGCACGTGCAGCACGTAAAAACTCGGCGCAAAGAACTGGATCTCTTGCGAACGGTCGATCGGGCTCGCCAGACCGGTGCTCTTCGCATAATTCGGCGGACATTCGACGCCGAACATTTTCCGTCGCACCCACAGGACGTCGCCGTCGCGTTCGACTTCGATCGGGGTTTCGGCGACTTCGGGCGAACCGATGCCGCTGGCGTGGATGTACGTTTCGTGCGAGAGATCGAGCAGGTTGTCGATCAGCAAACTCGCGCGCGCGTTGAGCGGTTCGCAGCCGGTCGTGCTCCACCACTCGCTCGTCCACGGCACGTGCGGAATCTTCGCCGCATCGGCGAGTGCCGGATCGCCCGGGAACACCCAGATCTGTCCGAATTGCTCGACCAGCGGAAAGCTGCGCACGTTCGCCGAGAGCGGCACTTTGGTTTGGCCCGGCACGCTCATGCACGTGCCGTTGGTATCGAAGCGGAAGCCATGATAGCCGCACTGGAGGAGGTCGCCTTCGAGGGTGCCGGCCGAGAGCGGAAACTTCCGGTGCGGGCAGCGATCGGCCAGCGCCACGGCCGTGCCTTCTTCGGTGCGATAAAACACCATCGGCTCGTCGGCGATCCGGCGCGCGAAGAGCGCGTGGGTGATCTCATCGCTCCAGGCTCCGAGATACCAGGCGTTCTTCACGATGGCGTCGCTGGGCCCGGTCTTGGCGATGATGTCGGCGGGACGTTCGATGATACTCATGGCGTGCGTTTTCCCCTATTTTTGAGCACGCTCATTTTACTCTATGGGGTGAGAAACACCCTTCCGGTGCTCGCCCGCGACTGCACGAGTTCGTGCGCCTTGGCGGCGTCCTTGAGCGCGAAACGGCCGCCTTCGAGGATCTTCACTTTCCCCGAAGCGACGAGCTTGAACGCTGCGTCGGCGGCCGGCGCCAGCGCGGCCGGCCGGTTGCGGCGGTAGTGGCCGCTGCTGTAGCCGAGGACCGCCCGGTTGGAGCGGTGCAGCAGATCGGTCGTGAGCGAGCCGGGGGAGCCGCCCGACTGCCCGTAGACCACGTGCCGGCCGAAGAACGCGAGCGCCTCGAGTCCCTTGGCAAACACCTCGCCGCCGATCGCGTCGCAGATCACGTCCACGCCGCGTTTGTCCGTCGCGTCGAGCACGATCTTGGAGAAATCGTCCTTGGTATAATCGATCGCGACGTCGGCGCCGAAGCCGCGCGCGATCTCGAGCTTTGCCGCGCTGCCGGCCGTTGCGAATATCCGGCCCGCGCCTGCTTCGCGGGCCATTTGCACGAGCACCGTTCCGACGCCGCCGGCCGCGGCGTGCACCAGCACCGTTTCACCGGGCTGGATGCGCGCGACGAGGTGCAAGATGTTCCACGCCGTGACGAGCACGGTCACCGAAGCCGCCGCTTCGTCGGAGATCGACGCATCGACGGGAAAGACGAGAATTTCCCGCGCCAGCACGACTTGGGCATACGAGCCGTCGTCGGGGTTCACCGAAACGCGGTCGCCGGGACGCACGCGCGTGACGCCCTCGCCGACCGCAACAACCGTTCCCATGCCGTCGAGCCCCGGCGTGAACGGCGTCTTGGTTACGCCGGTCCCGCGTCTGGCTTGGATGTCGGCAAAGTTCACGCTGGTGAGCGCGAGCCGGACGGCCACCATCCCCGGACCCGGAACGGGCTCGGGGCGTTCGCGCCAGAGCAGCTTCTCGGGTCCGCCGGTTTCCTCGACGACGATCGCGTGCATTTAGGCGGCTTTGCCCCACAGGCGTTTGCTCGCGATGCGCGCGCCCTCGGCGATCGACTTCAGTTTCGCCCACGCGATCTTGCCGTGGCCGACGCGCGGTCCGATACCGCAATCCGTGCCGGCCACGACGTTTTCTTTGCCCACCAGGTTCGCGTAACGTTCGATGCGTTCGGCGACGAGTTCGGGATGCTCGATGAAGTCGGTGCAGTGGCCCACGACGCCGGGCACGAGCACGGCGTTCGCCGGCAGTTTGACCTGCTCGAAGAGATGCCATTCGTGTTCGTGCATCGGGTTGGACGCTTCGATCGAGAAGCGCTCGGCATGCACGCCGAACACGATGTCGATGATGTCGGCGAGCGGAATGTCGTTCTGGTGCGGGCCGTGGAAGCTGCCCCAGCAGACGTGCAGCTGAACCATATCTTTGGGGATGCCGCGCAGCGCGTGGTTGAGCGCATCGACGCGCAGTTGCGCGTACGCGCGATAGTCGGCCACCGACATCTCCGGGAACATCTGCCAGCCGTCGGGCAGATCCGGATCGTCGATCTGCAGCATGAAGCCGGCTTCAATGATCGCGAGATATTCGGGCCGCATCGCCTCGGCGATCGCGAACAAGAAATCTTTGGTGTTCTTGTAGTACTCGTCGTGCAGCCAATGCTCGATCGTGCCCGGCGTGTTGGCATTCATGAACGTGCCCGCGATGTTGAGGCCCTCGACTGCCGACTTCAGGTTGTCGATATCGGCGGCGAGCGCGTCTCCACCGGTGAACGTGAGCGGCGCGACGCAGAAGGCTTGCGTGCGGCCGGCTTGACCGATCGTGTTGCCGCGGCCCGAGGCGAAGTATTCGGGGAAGAGTTTCTCATCGCGGCCCGAGATGTCGAGCGGCGGCGGGCCCTCACCCGGTCCGAAGTGGCGCGTCTCGAAGCCCGTTAGGCGTTCGCGGCAATAGTTGGTGAAGTTGGTCTTGCTGATCTCGCCGTCGTTGACGAAATCCATGCCGCAGTCGACCTGACGGCGCACCACGTCGGCAACGCTTTCGCGCAAACGGCGTGCAAGCACGTTCGGGTCGTACGTTTCGCCGCGTGCTTTGGCGAAAACCATGTCTTTGAGGTCGTCGGGCCGCGGTAAGGCGCCGGCATGTGTGGCGAGGATACGGTCAGTGCTGCGTTTCATCGAGGCCTGCGCTTCTACTGAAGGGGAGACCGCCCTCTCGCAAAAGACGGTACGACCATGCGCCGGGTCCATCCCACGGATACCCCGCTCGCCAAGCCCGCGTTTCACGCCGGGTGGCGCTCGCCGGTGCCGCCGCGTGGACCGTTGCCGGAATCGCCGAGCCCCTTCGCGCTCAGACGCCCGGCGATGCGATCTTGTGCGCCACCGCGCCGAACGATTCGTCGGGCCCGATGTTCTACGCGACGGATCTCGGCTTCTACAAGCAGGCCGGTCTCAACATCAACCTGACGTTGCTCGCAAATTCGGGCAGCATTCCGTCCGGGCTCGCGAGCGGCGCGTATGCGATCGTCGGATTGCCGGTAACGCTCGTCGCAATCGCGCGCGAAAAGGGCATCCCGATGGTCATGATCGCGCCGCTCTCGCTCTATGTCAGCACGACGCCCGACCACGCGATCGTGGTGATGAAAAATTCGCCGTTTCGCAAAGCATCCGACCTCAACGGCAAGACGGTCGCCGTACGGGACCTCGGCAACATGAGCTATCTCGCCGCGCGCGCCTGGATGGACAAGAACGGCGGCGATTCCAAATCGGTGCATTGGTACGAACTGCCCGACACGCTCGACCTCGCGGCGCTGCAGGCCGGCCGGCTCGACGCCGCGTCGATTAGCGAGCCCGCGCTCGAGGCGGCGCTGCAAAGCGGCGACATTCGCGTGTTGACGCCGGTGTTCGATGCGATCGCGCCGCGCTTTCTCGTCTCCGGCTGCGTCACGCTCGATGCCTACGCCAAAGCGCACCCCGAATTGATCCGCAACTACGCCGACATCATGGCGAAGACGTCGAAGTGGGCCAACGCGAACCAAGCGAAGTCCGGCCCGATCCTCGAGCGCGTCTCGGGCGCACCGGTGCCGCCCGGCGCCCCGCGGACCGTCTACTCCGACCGCCTGCGCGTCGCCGAAGTGCAGCCGGTGCTCGACCTTCTCGTCGCCTCCGGCCAACTCAAGAATCCCGTCCGCGCGAACGAACTCTTCTCTCCCGTCGTCACCAGCAGCTAGAAAAGAGACACGCTCATGGCACGTATCCGTCACATCGCGCTCGTCGTCGACGATTCCGAAAAAACCGCCGCGTTCTATACCGAGGCCTTCGGCCTCAAAGAAGTCTTCCGGCAAAAGAACGACGAGACGGGCGGCCAGTGGGCAATCTACCTCACCGACGGCTACATCAACCTCGCGCTCTTGCCGGTCGAACGGCCCGACCGTCCGCTGGGCGTGGACCACTTCGGCTTCGCCGTCGACGACGTTGAAGAAGGCCTCAAAACCGCCGTCGCCGCGGGCGCCGTTCCGCCGACGCGCACACTGCCGCGCGACGGCCGCCAGGCCGAAACGTTCGTGCGCGATCCGCACCTGAACATCAAACTCGATATCTCGCGCGGCTGGCTCACCGAGAAGCCGGCGGGCGCTGCGTCGATCGACACGACGACCGCCGCTCCGGTCGCATAAGGCGGCGCGCTACAGGCGCGCCTGATAGACCTTGAGGTTCGCGTACGCGGCGGCGACGAGCGGCGCCGCAACGCCGAAGCCGCGTGCGCGGTCGAGCAGATCGCCCAGGATCTGATCGGCCTCAACGTTGTTGCCGCTCTGCAGATCGCGATACATCGACGACGCCGTCGGCGCACCCGCGCGCGTCATACCGGCGCGCGTGCGCGTCATGAAGCCCTCGGGCATCGGAAACCCGGCAGCGCTCGAAACGGCCGCGCACTCATCGAGAAAGGCCGAGGCGAAATCGGTGCCGCCGGGCACCGCGGCGACGTCGCCGATCGTGCCGCGCATCAAACACGTGATGCCGCCGAGCGTTGCGAGCGTGACCCACTTCTCCCACATCTCGGGGATCACGCGCGTCGTCGCGCGCGCGGTGAAGCCGGCGTTCTGCAGCGCGGCATCGAGCGCCGCCACGCGTACCGATGCCTCCCCGCTGCGTTCGCCGTAACTCAAGTCGTGCGCGCCCCCCATGTGCACGATGCGGCCTTGCCCGTCGACGGTGGCGGCGATCAGGCACAAGCCGCCGAGCACGGGTGCCTCGCCGAAACGCGCGATCAGCAGATCGATGTGGCGCATGCCGTTGAGCACGGGCACGATCATCGTCGCACTGCCGACCGCGCCGGCGAGATCGTCGAGCGCCGCATCGAGCGCAAACGATTTTACCGCCAGCAGGACGACGTCGTAGGGGCCGGCGATGTTCCCGGCCGTTACCAGTTGCGGCTGGAGCGTAACGTCGCCGTCCTTACTCACGATCTGCAAGCCTTCCGCACGCAACCGCTCCGCGCGAGCCGGCCGTACGAGAAACGTCACATCGCGCCCGGCCTGCGTCAAACGCCCGCCGAAATATCCGCCGGTCGCACCGGCACCCACCACGAGAATGCGCATTACCGCGCCTTCGCCGGAGGTTCGACGACCGCTTTAAAGAGACGGGCAGCACGGGGATGCCCCCGATAGCGCTCCGAATCACCCTCAGGTGGACCGAACCGAGCCGGCAGCGGGCACGCAGAGCCCCACGGCGTCGAGTGCCGCGATCCGCCAAAACGATTTGCTGGCCTTTGCCGAGGCAATCCCCGTCATCGTTTGGCGCACCGATCCGCAGGGGCTCAACGACTACCTCAACGCGACGTGGTACGACTACACCGGTCTGACGGTCGAGCAATCGCGGGGCACCGGCTGGACGGTCGTGATCCACCCTGACGATCAATCGAACGCCCAGACGCGTTGGGTCGAGGCCGTGCACGACGGAGCGAACTACGAAGTCGAGTTCCGCATGATCGGCGGCGACGGCGTGTACCGCTGGTTTCTCGTCCGCGGACGGCCACTGCCCGCACTCGACGGCGGCGTCGCCGCGTGGTTCGGCACGTGCACCGACATCGATACGCAAAAGCGGGCCGCCGAAACCTTGGCCGGCGCAAAGAATCGGGCCGAACTTCTCTCGGAAGCCGAGACGATCTTCGAGCGCTCGTTCGCAACGCCGCACGTCATCTCCGATCTCGCCGCGCTCGCGATCGACACCTTCGCAACGTTTTGCTATTACGACAGCGCCGACGAGAACGGCGCGCTCACGCGACGCGCCGCCGTGCACCGCGATCCCGAATGGCAACGGCGCTTCGACCATGCCGGGCCGAACGAAGTGCCGTGGCAGCGCCCGCGCCTGCCCGATCCGAACCTTGCGTCGGGCGCCGCCCGCTTCATCGTGCCGGTCGATGAGGAGTGGATCGAAAGCATCTCGGTCGACGCGGCGCAACGCGACGCGCTGCTGGCACTCTCGATCAATTCGATCATGGCGGTTCCGCTCGTTGCGCGCGGCCGCAACTTCGGCGTGCTGACGTTCGGCCGTTCCGGCACGACGCCGCCGTTCAACGAAGACGACCTCGCCACCGCCAAAGAACTCGCGCGCCGCGCCGCGGCAACGCTCGAGAACGCGCACATCTATGCCGTCTCGCGCGACAACGAACGTCGCGCCGCCGCCATCGCCGACGCCGTGCCGCAAATCTTCTGGACGGCGCAAGCCGATGGTGCGATCGATTGGTACAATCGCCGCTGGTACGAGTACACGGGGCAAACGCCGGACGACGATGCGGGCGCGGGCTGGGATATCGCGCAGCATCCGCGCGATTTACCCGACGTTCGGCGCGAATGGCGCCGTTCGCTCGCTACCGGCAAACCGTTCGAGACCTCGCACCGTTTGCGCGGCACCGACGGCGTCTATCGCTGGTTCCTCACCCGCGTCGTTCCGCAAAACGCTGAAAACGGGGCGATCGCGCGCTGGTACGGCGCCACGACGAACGTGGATGCGGAACGCCGCGCCACGCTGCAGCTCGCGTTTTTCGCCGAACTCGGCCAGCGCCTCACGTCGCTGCCGACGCTCGACGCGACGCTCGACGCCGTGGTCGAATCGCTGGTGCCGAACTTTGCCGATTGGGCGATGGTCGAATTGCACGACGACGTCGAGACCTACGTCGCCGCGGCCGAACACGCAACCGCGGCGTCGCGTCACGAACTCCGTTCGCTCGTGGGCCGGCGCCAGCCCGACGGAACGACGCTCGCCGTCGGCGACGAAGCGATGCGCACGGGGCGGCCGGCTATCATCTACAGCGATCGTCCCTCGCCGGACGCCGGGGCGGCCGGTTTTACCAGCGCCGTTGCGGTGCCCCTGATCGTCGAGAGCGGCGTGCGCGGCGTGCTGACGCTCGCGATGGTCGAGGCGGCCGGCGCGTTTTCCGATGCCGATCTCCCGTTCGTGCAAGAGATCGCACGCCGCATTTCGCCCGCGCTCGCCCGAGCGGAAATCTACGAACGCGAACGGCGCATCGCGCAAACGTTTCAGAATGCCGTGCTGCCGCGCCGTTTGCCCGCGATACCGGGTTTACGCTTCGATGCGCTCTACGAACCGGGCAAGACCGAAGCGCTGGTCGGCGGTGACTGGTTCGACGCCTTCCGTCTCGCCGACGGACGGATCGTCATTACGATCGGCGACGTCGTCGGCAGCGGACTCGCCGCCGCAACGGCCATGGGCGAGACGCGCCAAAGTATCCGCGGCGCGGCCGCGATCAACCCCGATCCCGCCGTCCTCCTCGATGCTGCCGACCGGATTCTCGCCGAGGGCCCGGACGATCGATACGCGACGGCCTGGGTCGGCATCGTCGACCCGATCGACTTCTCGCTCCGCTATGCATCGGCCGGACATCCGCAGCCGATGGTGCGCGATCCAATTTCGATCGTGCGGCTGCTCGAAGGCGAGGGCTTGCCGCTGGGACTTTCCGGATCGCTCGCCCAGCGCCGCACCACGAACACGACCTTCATCGAACCGGGCTCGCTGCTGCTGCTCTATACCGACGGTTTGATCGAGAGCACGCGCGACGCGTTGCGCGATGAAGCGCTGCTCGCCGCCGCCCTCGCCGCGACGCCGCCCAACCGGCGCGCAACCGCACGCGAATTCCGCGATGCGGTGCTCGGCAACGATGCCGCGCACGACGACGTCGCGATCCTGCTGGTCGAGTTCACCGAACGCTTGACCGAATTTGCCGGTAACGTGCGCGCCAAGCGCTGGTCTTTCGACGTCACCGATGCCGCCGAAGCGACCGCCGCGCGCCACGCGCTCGTCGATGAACTGCGCAACGCCGGCATCAACGAGGAGAGCGTACTCGTTGCCGAACTGATCGTGGCGGAATTGCTCGGCAACGTCGTGCGCTATGCAACCGGAAGCGTCGATCTGATCCTCGACTCGTCGGCCGACGTTCCGGTCGTGCACCTCATCGATGGCGGCGACGGCTTCGAGCACAATCCGCGCCTACCGGCGGATGCCTACGCGGAGAGCGGGCGAGGATTGTTCATCGTCGCCGAGCTCGCCCGCGAGTTCACGATCGCGCGCGCGCCGAACGGCGGCAGCCACGCGCGCGTCGTGCTCGAAACGCGCGCGAGCCCTAGCGCAGACGTAACGCAGCCTCGCGAATGATCTCCCAGGCGAGGACGACGTCCTCGCGCGTGGTGCGCTCGTTCCCGATGGCTAAGCGCAGCACGGTCCGTCCGCGCAGCTTCGTCGATGAGATGAAGATCCGGCCGTCCGCGTTGACGTCTTCCATGATCGCCGCGTTGAGCGCGTCGACGGCCGCATCGTCGCGACCCGCCGGAACGGCACGGTAGCACACGACCGAGAGCGGATGCGGCGCCGCGATTTCCCACTCCGCTTCGGCCGCAACCCAGCCGGCGAACTCTTGCGCGAGCGCGATGTGTCCGCGCAAATGCTCCTGCAGCCCGTGCACGCCGTACGAGCGAATCGCGAACCACAACTTCAGCGCGCGGAAACGGCGGCCCAGCTGCAGGCCGTAATCCATGTAGTTGTGGACGCCGGTCTCGGGCGCGACCAGATACACGGCGGCAAGACTGAACGTACGGCGTAACAATTCGGGATCGCGCACGAATAGCACCGAGAGGTCGATCGGCACGAAAAGCCACTTGTGCGGGTTGACGACGAGCGATTCCGCGCCGTGCGCGGGATCGAGGAGCGAGCGGAACTCCGGCAAGATCGCCGCCGGTCCCGCATACGCCGCATCGACGTGCAGCCAAACGTTGCGCGCGCGCGTGATCTCGCGAATGGCCGCAACCGGATCGCTCGAGGTCGTCGATGTGGTGCCGACGGTTGCGACGGCCGCCATCGGCCGCCGGCCGTGAGCGATGTCATCGTCGAGCGCCTGCGCCAGCGCTTCGGGACGCATGCGAAAGTCGTCGTCGATCGGAACTTTGACGACGTTCTCGCGGCCGACGCCGAGCGCGATCGCACCCTTCTCGATGTGCGAGTGCGTTTGGTCGGTGATGTACACGCGCAGTACCGGTAAATCGCTGCGGCCCGCCATGCCCCGCTCGCGGATGTCGAGCCCAAGCGATTCGCGCGCTGCGGCGAGTGCCGTATAACCGCTGATCGAGGCGGTGTCGTAGATGATGCCGTGAAAGGCCGGCGGCAAGCCGAGCATCTGCCGCAGCCAGCCGAGCGTGACGTCTTCGAGTTCCGTCGCGGCCGGCGACGTGCGCCACAGCATCGCGTTCACGTCGAGCGCGGCGGCAAGCGCTTCGGCCAGGATCGTCACCGGCGCGGCGCTGATCGAGAAGTAGGCGAAGAACCGGGGATGGTTCCAGTGGGTGATACCGGGGACGATGAGCCGTTCGAAGTCGCGGAAGATCGCATCGAACGATTCGCCCTCGTCCGGCGGCGCCGCGGGCAGTGCCGCGATCAGATCGCCCGGCTGCGAGCGCGAAAGCACCGGATAGCGGCGCGTCTCGCGCAGGTAGTCCTCGATCCAGGCAGCGACGCGCGCAAAACGGTCGCGAAATTCGGCATCCACGCTCACGCCGGACGGTTTTGCCCCGGCGGCAAGACGGCCCTATGGCGAAGCCGAACCCCTACCCCATGGAATACCGCACCTATCCGAACACCGACGTCACCGTGAGCACGGTTGGATTCGGGCTTTGGACGACCTCAACCGGCTGGTGGGGCAATATGACCGACGACGAGGCGGTCGCGATGATGCGCGAAGCCGAGTCGCTCGGCATCACGCTCTTTGACGCCGCCGACACGTACGGCAACGGCCGCAGCGAGATCCAGCTCGCCAAAGCCTTCCGCGACCGGCGCGACAAAGTCGTTTACGCGACGAAGTTCGGCTACGACTGGTACAACCACTCGGGCGAGCGCAAGGGCCAGCAAGAGATCGAACACGATTGGTCGCCCAAATTCGTGCGCTTCGCCCTCGAAGAATCGCTCAAGCGGCTCGAGACCGACTACATCGATATCTGGCAGATGCACAACGCGCATCTCGAACAAGTACGCGACGGCGAACTCTGCGCGCTGCTCGACGACTTCGTGCGTGAAGGCAAACTGCGCTCGTGGGGCGTTGCGCTCGGGCCCGCCATCGGCTGGCTCTACGAAGGCATCGAGGCGGCGCAGCGCGGCGTGACCTCGATTCAGATGATCCAGAACATGCTCGAACAATTTCCCGGCGATGCGATGATCGACGCCGCGAACAAGGCCGGTACCGATACGGGCTTCATGATCCGCGTTCCGCATTCGTCGGGCATGCTCGAGGGCAAGTACACCGTCGACACCGTGTTCCCGGAGAACGATCATCGCCGGCACCGTCCGCGTTCGTGGCTGATCGGCGGCCTGGAAAAAGTGAAGACGCTGCAGTTCCTCGTCACTCCACAGCGCACGCTCGGTCAAGCCGCGCTGCAGTGGCTGCTCGCCGAGCCGCGCGTGATGAACGTGCTGCCGAACATTTACGACGCGGAACAATTGCGCGAGTTCGCGACGGCGTCCGATACGCCGCGGTTCACGCCCGACGAGCTCGCCCGCGTCAAAGAACTCGCGGCCACGAACTTCGGCGTCACGGAAGAACCGATGAAGTACAAGGGAACGATGACGCCGCCCGATGCCCAGCCCGTTGCCGCGCATGCTTGATGCCGCGGCGGTTCTCACGCCGCACGCACCCGCGCCGGTCGGACCATACAGCCAGGCAATTCGCGTCGATGGCTTCATCTTCTGCAGCGGTCAGGTCGGACTCGATCCGAAAACGGGCAAGATCGTCGAGGGCGGCGTGGCGGAACAAACGCGCCAAGTGCTCGACAACCTGGCGGCGGTGCTCGCCGCCGCCGATCTTACCTTCGACGCAATCGTAAAGACGACGATTTTCCTGGTCGACATCAACGACTTTGCGGCCGTCAACGCAATCTACGGCGAACGCATGGGTACGCCGCCCCCGGCGCGTTCCACCATCGCGGTCGCCGCACTGCCGCTCGGCGCGCGGGTGGAAATCGAAGCGATCGCGAGCGCGTAACCGATGCCCGCAGCCGCCGCGCTCTTGCTCGCCGCCGCCGTTGCTGCGGGTTCGCTCGATCCGGCCCGCGTCGCACTCAAGCGCGCCATCGGGGACGAACTCTCCGCCGGTTGCACGGCGAGCGAACTGCACGGCATCCTGCGCGATGCCGATATCTCCGCACTCGGCACCGTCGGCGGACGGAAAGTCGTCCTGGCGAGCCCACACGGCGGCTGCATTTGCGGAAACGTGAATTGCCCGTTCTTCGTGCTGCGGCTCGATCCGGGCGGCGCGTCGGCCGTCTTACTCGGCACGTCCGGTTACGGCGTCGAGCCCGTCGGCCGCGCACAGCCGCTGCCGAACCTGCGCGAGATCGCACACGATAGCGCCTTGATCAGCGATGAAACCCTCGATACATTCCGCGGCGGCAAATACGTCGCCATCAGCACGGCGCGTGTCCGGTCCGACAACGGCGCGCGCAAGGCCAACCGGATTCCCATCCGCTTTGCGCCCGGAACGTCGGCCGCGACCTTGACCGGCACGGTCTCACAGGGCTGGTACGACGAGTATGCGCTCGGCGCCGCACCAGGTCAGCGCATCACGATCGGCGGCCCCGCCAACCTGACCTATTCGCTGACGTCGCAAGCGGAGGCACGCTCGATCGACCTCAAACCCGGGGTCGCCGCGGTGCTACCGGCCGGCGGGAGGTACCTGCTGCACATCGACGGTGGAAGCGAGAACGAGCAGACATACCGGGCCACGGTCACGATCCGGTAAACCGACGCAAGCGGCCGTTACCGCGAAACGACAAAAATCGCCGAGGGGAACCCGGCGCGCATGCCGGAGAGTACGGCAAACCAACACGCATTCTAGTAGGCGGAGAGAACGATGAGCAGTACGCTCAATGGTGCCGGAACGCGCACCGAATCCGACAGCATGGGCAAGATCGATGTACCGAATAATAAGTATTACGGTGCGCAATCGGCCCGTTCGCTGATCCACTTCGACATCGGCGACGACGTGATGCCGACCGAAGTCATCAAGGCGATGGGCATCCTCAAAAAGGCCGCAGCCCTCGTGAACCACGACCTCGGCAAGCTCGACGACGAGAAAACCAAATTGATCGTCGCCGCGGCCGATGAAGTGATCGCCGGCAACCTCGGCGAGCATTTTCCGCTACGCGTGTGGCAAACCGGCAGCGGCACGCAGACGAACATGAACGTCAACGAAGTGATCTCGAACCGCGCGATCGAGATGGCGGGCGGCGAGATGGGATCGAAAAAGCCGATCCATCCGAACGATCACGTCAATATGTCGCAGTCCTCGAACGACACGTTCCCGACCGCGATGCACATGGCCGCCGCGGCGGGCATGATCTCGTTGATCCCGCAGGTCGAGAAGCTGCGCGATGCACTCGATAAGAAGGCGCAAGAGTGGGCGGGCATCGTGAAAGTCGGCCGCACGCATTTGCAAGACGCGACGCCGCTCACGCTCGGTCAGGAATTCTCCGGCTACGTGAGCCAACTCGACCGCTGCGTGCAGCGCTGCCGTGAAACGCTCGACGGGCTCTACGACCTCGCCATCGGCGGTACGGCCGTGGGCACGGGGCTCAACGCCCACCCGGAATTCGCCGAGCGCGCCGCGCGCAAATTAGCCGAGCTCACGGGTTTGCCGTTCCGCTCGCATCCGAACAAGTTCGCGGCCCTCGCATCGCACGACGAAGTCGTGTACGCCTCGGGCGCGCTCAAGACGCTCGCCGCCGCGTTGATGAAGATCGCCAACGACATCCGATGGCTCGGTTCGGGTCCGCGCGCCGGCATCGGCGAATTGATCCTGCCCGAGAACGAACCCGGCTCGTCCATCATGCCCGGTAAGGTCAACCCCACGCAGTCCGAAGCGATGACCATGGTGGCCGTGCAAGTCTTCGGCAACGACGTTGCGATTTCGTTCGGCGGCTCGCAGGGCAACTTCGAGCTCAACGTGTTCAACCCGGTGATGATCGTGAATTTCTTGCAGTCGACGACGCTGCTGCGCGACGTCTGCCGTTCGTTCCGCGAGCATCTGGTCGAGAATCTGCTGCCCAACGAAGCCGTGATCGCGAAGTATCTGGCGGAATCGTTGATGCTGGTAACGGCGCTCGCACCGCACATCGGCTACGACAAGGCCGCGGAGATCGCCAAAAAGGCCAACCACGAGAACAAAAATCTCAAAGAAACCGCCCTGGAACTGGGCTATGTCAGCTCCGCGGACTTCGATAAATTCGTCGTCCCCGCCAACATGACGCGCCCTTCGTAAGGGCCGAGCGTTACAATTTCTATACATTAGACCGTTACACGAACGATACACAAAGTAGTGAGATGGCACCCGAGCTGTCTCACTACTTTTCATTTTCGCTAGTGGGCGCTTAGCATTTGCCGAAGCTCTAAGTGTGAAAACATCCCTGGATACGGTGGATGTAAACGACCGGACCGTCTCGAGTAGAGAATATCGCCGGGTTATTCGTTATGGCGTGAGCTTGGTACTCGCCGCTTTAGTGGTAACGCCGGTCGCCGGCATCGAGCTCGGTGCCTCGTATTCGCTCTTTGCCATGCTGCTTGCGGCGACGATCATGGGCACGGCGATCACCGCCCTGCTGCTCCTGGTCCAGGCTCGGTCGATGCGTTCGCTGCCGACGGCGGTGCTCTCCGCCGGCTTCGTCTATGCGTGCGCGACGATGGTGCCCTACGCGCTGCTCTACCCCGGCATGTTTCCCGGCTTCGGCGCCGCGATCGGCGCCAATCCGGGCGCACAGGGCTACCTCTGGTTCTTTTGGCAGACCGGCTTACTCGTCGCACTGCTGGCCTATCAGTGGCTGCGGCTCGCCGAGCGCGCCGATCCGGGCGCTCGGGCATGCGGACAATTCGTCATCGTGAGCTTGACCGGCGCGTACGTAATCCTCACGCCGCTCGCCATTTGGCTGCCCAACTTGCCGAACACCCTTGAGGACGGCCATTGGTCGGCGCTCTTCACGCAGTTCATGGCGCCGATCATCGCACTGCTCGCCGGGCTCTCGATTTTCGAGACCATCCGCCGCCGCAATCGGGCGAACGTACTCGATTCGTGGATCGCGATCGTCGCGTTCGGCATCATCGTCGATGTCTATCTCACGCTGATCGGCATCACGCGGTTCACGGTCGGCTGGTACGCATCGCGCGCGGTGGTGCTCTTTGCAACGTCGGCGGTGCTCGCCGTCTTGCTGGCCCAAGCCGCGCAGCTCTATGCCGAACTGATCCAGCGCGCCGAGGTACTCGAGGGCGAAGCGCATACCGATACCCTCACCGGGCTGCCGAACCGCCGGCGCTTCGACGAAGAGTTCGCGCGCGCGTTTGGTTCGGCGATCCGCCGTTCGAGCCCGATCGGCGTCGCCATCATCGACATCGACCGCTTCAAGAACTACAACGACAGCTTCGGACACCAGGCCGGCGATGAAGCGCTGCGGCGCATCGGCGAGGCGATTGCCGAATCGGTCGAACGCAGCGGCGACTTTGCCGCGCGCTACGGCGGTGAAGAATTCGTCGTGATCCTCGAAGACACGACACTGGCGGGTGCGGCCGGCGTCGGCGAACGCATTCGCAATGCCGTGCTCGATGCCGGTATTCGCGCGCCCGCGGGCGGTCTGCTCTCGGTCAGCGTCGGCGTCGCCGCCCGGCTGCCGGGCAGCACGGGTGAGGCATTGCTGCGCCAAGCCGATGCGGCGCTCTACGATGCCAAGAACGCCGGCCGCAATCGCGTGGCCTCCTGGCGCTCACCGGAAGGCGCGCCGATCGGCAGCGCCTACGACGAACCGCTCATCGACTAGCGGACGAGCGGGAGAACGTTTGACGGTGCGAGCGGGTAGAGCCCGAGCACCAGTACGGCGCCGGCGCACAGGGCGACGGTAAACCAAGCCAGGCGGTTGCCCGAACGTTCGTCGCGCACGTGCGCTTCGTCGATGCGCGTGAACATCGCGCGCACGATCTTGAAGTACACGTAGATCGAGATCGCCGTGCCCAAGATCAGCACGCCGCCGAGCCAGGCATAGCCGGCGCCGACGGTGGTCGCGAGGATCAACACCTTCCCGGTGAAACCGGCCGTCGGCGGCAAACCCGCGAGACCGAGCAAGAAAAACGTCATCAGCGCAGCGAGCCACGGGCGCCGGTACGCGAGCCCCGCGAAACGCCCGACCCCGACGACCGCGTCGGCATCGCGCGACATCAGCGCCACGACCGCGAACGCGCCGAGGTTCATGAACGTATAGGCGGCGAGATAGAAGATCGCATAGCGCACGCCGATCGCGGTCTGCCCAGCGAACGCCGCGACGATGTAGCCGACTTGCGCGATCCCGCTGTAGGCCAAGAGACGCTTCATGTCGGTCTGCGAGAGCGCGGCGAGATTACCGACGAGCATCGAGAGTGCCGCGACGACCCACACCGGAATGAGGATCGCCGTCGCGCTTTCGGGCGGCAGCGACGCATAGGCAAACCGGCCGAGTACGGCGAGCGCGCCGGCTTTCGTGACGACCGACATGAACGCGGTGACCGCCAGCGGCGCGCCTTCGTACACGTCGGGCGTCCAGACGTGGAACGGCACCAGACTCAACTTGAACGCGATGCCGACGAGAAACAGACCGCTGCCGAGCAGCAAGAGCAAACTCGGCTTCGTCGCAACGAGCGCCGAGAGCGCGACCGAACCGCTCGCACCAAACAGCAGCGCCATCCCGAAGAGCAAGAAACCCGACGCCATCGACGAGAGGATCAGATACTTCAGCGCCGATTCGCGCGCGGTCGCGCGCACCGAAATCGCACACAAACAGTATAGGCCGAGCGAGAGCAGCTCGAGCCCCAGAAACACCGTCATCAGATTGCCGGCGCCGGTCATGAGCATCGCACCGCTGGCGCTCCAGAGGATCAGCGCCGTCGAGCCGGCGACCTGATCGTCGCGCCCAACGCCCAGGCACATCGCCAGCGTGAGCAGCGTCGAGATGACGATGATCTCGGAAAACACGACGCTGTAGCCGCCGAGCAGAAACGATCCGCCGAAGGCCGCGTACGTGTGCCCGTACTGCTCCGCGAGAATGATCCCCGCGTAGATGAGCCCGATCGCGGCGACCGCAAGGGCCAGCATGCGTCGCGTTGCCGCGGGCACGAGCAAGTCGAAGAACAGCGCCACGAGTGCCGTGAGCGCGACGATGGCCGCCGGCAGCAGCGCGTTGACATCGGCCGGCGTCGCGAAACTAGCGAGTCCCGGCAACAACGTTGACTCCCGTCTGGACGGCGGATGCGACCGCGTGCGGATTGATGCCGAGCAGCAAGAGTCCGAGCACCAGCGGAACGAGAGCGAGACCCTCGTTCCAGGTGAGGTCGCGCCGTTCGGGGAGATCGGCGCGCTTCGGACCGTGCATGATGGTTTGGAAGAGCCGCAGCATGTACCCGGCCGCGATCACGATCGGGATCAGCGCGATCAGCGCCACCCACCAGAAGCCCGCGGCGTACACGCCGGTGAGGATCAGCAGCTCGCCCGCAAAACCGGCGAGACCCGGCAAGCCGAGCGCGGCCAGCGCGCTGATCATCAGCGCACCGCTCAGCCGCGGATTATCGGCGGCCAATCCGCCCAAGTGTGAAAGACTGCGCGTTTCCTCGCGCTCTTCGATGAAGCCGAGCGTGAGAAAACCGCTCGCCGTAAAGAGACCGTGCGCGATGATGTAGACCACCGCCCCCGCGAGCGCGACCGGGTTAAAGGTGAAGATCGCGATCAGGATCAGACCCAAATGCGAGAGCGAGCTGTACGCCATCACCCGTTTCGCGTCGTCTTCGGTGAACGCGATGAACGCGCCGTAGAGCAGCGCGATGAGGCCAAGAACGAACATCAACGGCGCGGCCGCGTGCATCTGTTCGCTCAGAAACGGCAAACCGATCACGATGAAGCCATAGAGTCCGGCCTTCGATTGCACGGCGCCGACGGCCGCTACGACCGGCGGCGGCAGTTCGGCGTACGTGTCGGGCATCCACGTGTGCAGCGGCCAGACCGGCGTCTTGATCAAGAACGCAAACGCGAAGCCGGCGAAGATCCACGGTCCCCAGAGATAGCCGATCGTGACGGGCGCGGCGTGCGCGCCGATGACGTCGGTCGAACCGTTGACGACGCCGAACGCGGCCGTGGCCAGCAGCAGCGCTAGGCCGCCGGCGACGTTGTAGATCAAATAGCGCCAAGCGGCGGTTCCGTGCGAACGTGCGCCGCGCGCCGGCATGCCCCAGCCGAGCATCAGCAAGAACACCGGGATCAGCATCAGATCCCAGAACAGCGCGAACAGCAGCACGTCCTTGGCGAGGAACACGCCCGTCATCGCGCCCTGCAAGATCAGCATTTGCGCGGTGAACTCGCGCTCGCGCGGAATGCGCAGGGAGAGCAGACCGCAGAACGTCACCGCAGCCAGCAGCAGCACGATCCAGTACGAAATCGGACCGAAGCCCAAATGGAAACTGGCCGTGAACGGACGCGCGAGCCACGGCAACGCAGCATCCGGCGCATCGGGCTTGATCGCGATCAGCAAAAATGCCAGGGCCGCAACGGCGGCGCCGATGCCGCGCGCCAAATTGCCCGCGCCCTTCGGCAACGCATAGAGGATGAAACCGATGATGATCGGTCCGAGCACGAGCAGCGTAACGCTCATCGGCCGGCTCCGATCACGACGTAGTACAAGGCAAAGCACGCCGCACCGAACGCCAGCGCCAGGGCGTACGCCCGTACGAGGCCGGTTTGGAAGCTACGGAACAGATGCCCGAGCCAGTTCGCCGAGATGCTCGCCTCGCGCACACCGGCGTCGATTACGTGCGGGTCGATCACGCGGCTGAAGAATTCACCGAGCGCGATCGACGGTTTCACGAACAGCGCATCGATCGCCGCATCGAAGTAAAACGCGTTGCTCAGCGCGCCGGGCATGCGCACGGTCTCGGAGCGCAAGCGCGGAATCGCGTCGAGCAGCGCTTGCGGGTTCCCGTAGCGCATGTACGCCACGGTGATGCCCGCCGCGATCAGGACGAGTACGATCAGGCTCGTGAGGATGTCGGGCGGTGTGCTCGCCGTCGGTACGAACGTGCCGAACACCGGTGCGAAGAAACGGCCCCACGGACTGGCGTCGCCGCCGGCGTCGAGCCAACCGATCAACACGGTCGGAACCATGAGCACGGCAACCGGTGCGGTCATCAGCCAAGCCGGTGCGTGCACGTGTGCGTGCGCGTGCTCGTCATCGGCATGCGGCGTCGCGGTTCCGGCTAGTTCGGGATGGCGCAGTCCGAGTTCGCTCGGATCGACGTTGCCGCGATACGCGCCGAGAAACGTGACGAAGAGCATGCGGAACATATAGTAGGCCGTCAACCCCGCCGTAAGCACGCCGACCGCCCACATGACGGGATGCCCGTGCGCGAGCGTTTCACTCAAGACGGCATCTTTACTGAAGAACCCGGCGAAGCCCGGGATGCCGCAAATCGACAGCACGCCGATCGTCATCGCGGCGAAGGCAAACGGCATTTGCTTGCGCAGGCCGCCCATCAAACGCACGTCTTGCTGATTCGCCAGATTGTGAATGATGATGCCGGCCCCGAGGAAGAGCTGCGCTTTGAAAAACGCGTGCGTGAGGAAGTGCAGGATGCCGGCGTCGTAGGCGCCCACGCCGACGCCCATGATCATGTAACCGATTTGCGACATCGTCGAATAGGCGAGGATGCGTTTGATGTCCCATTGCGCGCAACCGAGGATCGCGCCGGTAATCGCGGTCAGCGCGCCGATCGAACCCACCAGAACGCGCGCATCGCTCGAGGCGTTCCAAAGCGGCGCGCAACGCGCGATCAGGTAGACGCCGGCCGTGACCATCGTTGCCGCATGGATCAGGGCCGAAACGGGCGTCGGGCCTTCCATCGCGTCGGGCAGCCAGGTGTGCAGCGGCACTTGCGCCGACTTCGCCGCGCAGCCGATGAACAAACCGAGGCACACCGCGAACAGCTCGCCCGACGAGAACTTCGAGACGTGCGTGAACACGTCGGCGTAGCCGATCGCGCCGATCTTGGCGACGATCACGAACACCGCGTAGAGGATGCCCATATCGCCGACGACGTTGATAACGAAGGCTTTGCGCGATGCGGCAACCGCCGCGGGGCGTTCGAAGTAGTACCCGATCAGCAGGTACGAGGCGAGGCCGACGAGGCCCCAGCCGACCAGCAGCCCGACGAAATTATCGGAGAGCACCAGCGTCAACATCGCGAAGATGAAGAAATTCAGGTAGGCGAAGAACCGCGCGAACGCTTTCTCACCGGCGAGATAGCCGATCGAGTAGACGTGGATCAAGAACCCGACGCCGGTGATGATGAGCGTCCAGACGAGCGAGATCCGATCCCACTGCAGGCCGAACGCAAATTGCGGCAGCCACGCAAAGAGCGCTTGATGCGCCCCGGCGGCCGTCGTCGCATCGTTCCACGAGAACAGCGCCGCCACGAACGAGACGCCGATGAGCGCCGAACCGATCGGCCCCGCGAGGCTCTTGAGCTGCGGCCCAAACGCCCAAATCAAAATTGCGCCCGCAAGCGGCAAGAGCCAGATCAGAAATAACAGCGGATACTCTTGCACGGGATCAGCCTTTGAGTGTCGCCACTTCGTCGACGTCGACGAAGGTGGTCTTGCGGAAGACGATCACGACGATGGCGAGGCCGATGGCGGCCTCCGCAGCGGCGACCGTGATGACGAGGAACGCGAAGATATGTCCGGCGTTGTTGCCCCACGACCGCGCGAACGTGACCAGCGCCAGGTTCGCCGAGTTGAACAGCAGCTCGATGGACATCAACTGAATGAGCGGGTTCCGGCGGGCGATGACGCCCACGACCCCGATGAAGAACAGGATCGCCGAAACGATGACGTAGGCGTCGACCGGTGCGCTCACGGTGCGATTCGCTCCCGCGGCGGGCTGATCGGCTCGCGCTGCGTCCGCTTGGGCGCGCGGCGCCCGGGCGCGTCGTCGCCGGCCAGCAGCACGACGCCGACGATCGCCACCATCAGCACGAACGCCGTGACTTCAAACGGCAGCAAGTTCGTGGTGAACAGCGCCGTACCGAAATCGGCGACCGAACCGAACACGTTGGCATCGCCCGTCGCCCCGGCGATCGCCGTCGGCGCGAACGCCGTCTTCGCGACCGCGATCGCGATGGCCGCGAGACCGATCGCACCGAAGAGCAGCGCCGGGTAGACCGCGCGCGGCATGCGGTTGGGGCCGGGCTCGAACGGCTTCGTGCCGCTCGAGAGCAGCGCGATCACGAACACGAAGAGGATCAGGATCGCGCCGCTGTAGACGACGATCTGGATGACGGCGAGAAATTCGGCGTGCAGGGTAAGGTACGTAATCGCCAGCGCGATAAAGTTGACGAGCAATCCGACGACGCTGTGGACCGGCTTCTTCGCCGTCACGGTGAAGAGCGCGCTCGCGATCATGACGAGCGAGAGCAGAACGAAGCCGATCACCCGGCGAGCCCTCGACGCTGCTCCTTGAGAATCGTCCCGCGGTTCGTGGCCTCGTAGCCCGACGCGATATCGACGGTCGACTTTACGTGGCCGACCGTGCCGAGATCGGAGGGAATGCCGTTGGGGCGCTCGTCGGGCGCAGAGCCGACACCGGCTTCCGGCGGAACCAGCAGCCGGTCTTTGGCGTACACGAACGCGCCGCGGCGGTAGTCCGCCATCTCGAAGCGCGGCGTGAGCACGATCGCGTCGGTCGGGCACGCTTCTTCACACAGACCGCAAAAGATGCAGCGCAGTTCGTCGATCTCATAGCGCGCGGCGTAGCGTTCGCCCGGAGAATAACGGTCGACCGGCGTGTTCTCCGCGCCGATGACGGTGATGGCGTTCGCCGGGCAGGCGATCGCGCACAGCTCGCAGCCGATGCAGCGCTCTTTGCCGTCGGCATAACGGCGCAGCTCGTGCAGCCCGTGGAAGCGCGGCGCGTGCTGCTTCTTCACCGACGGGTATTCGATCGTCGGCTTCTTCACGAACATGAAATGGAACGTCGTCGCAAAGCCCTTGATGAGGGCCATGACGTTGAAGAGGTTCTTCCGGCGATCCACACTCATCCCCACACCGCCACCGCGACCGCGGTCAACACGAGATTGAGCGTTGCCACCGGCAACAGCACTTTCCAGCCAAAATCCATCAGGCGGTCGTAGCGCAGGCGCGGTAACGTCGAGCGCAGCCAAATATAGAAGAACAGAAACAGTCCCGCCTTGAGCAGAAACCACACCAGGCCGATGAACGGATTGCCGGTGGGGCCGAAGAGCGGGTTCCAGCCGCCGAGGAACAGCAGCGTCGCGAGGCACGACACCGTGATCATGTTGAGGTATTCGGCGATGAAGAACAGGCCGAAACGCAGACCCGAGTATTCGGTGTGGAAACCGCCGACGAGTTCCGTCTCCGCCTCTACCAGATCGAACGGCGCGCGGTTCGTTTCCGCCACGGCCGTGATGATGTAGATGACGAACCCGACGATCTGCGGGACGATGAACCACACGCGCGCCTGCGAGGACACGATCGTGGAGAGCGAGGTCGAGCCGGCCAGGATCAGCACGCCGATCACCGACATGGACATCGAGAGTTCGTAGGAGATCATTTGCGCCGTCGAGCGCACGGAGCCGAGCAGCGGGAACTTCGAACCCGACGCCCAGCCGGCCAGCGAAATGCCGTAGACGCCGATCGAACTCAGCGAGAAGATGAACAGGATGCCGGCGTTGACGTTGCCGATGCTATACGCGCCGTTCGCATCGCCGGTAAACGGGATGATGGCAAACACGCCCATCGCGCAAATCAGCGAGATGAACGGCGCCAAACGGTAGATCAGCAGATCGGCCGTGTTCGGCGTGAGATCTTCCTTGAACATCATCTTGAGCGCGTCGGCGGCGGGCTGCAGCATGCCCCACGGTCCAACGCGATTCGGTCCCGGCCGCAATTGCATCCAGGCCATGACCTTGCGCTCGGCCAGCATCGAATACGCGAACGTCGTGATGACCACGAGCAGCAAGATCGCCGACTTGATCAGCACGATCAGCCACAGCGGCACGCTAGCGATCGCGGCGTTCATGCTTGCGCCTCGCGGCGTTCGGCGTGTTTCGTGACGTGCACGCTCAAGGCGCCGCGGAGCGCGTTGAGCGGTGCGCCGGGGATGCCGTCGATGAGGACGGCCGCGCCCTGGGGAACGTTTTTGTCGAGCGCGACGGTGAGGCCCTCAAGCCGTCCACCGTCCGGACCCGCGACGTCGACCACGTCGCCGGCCACGAGCTGCATGGTCGCCGCCGTTTGCGGATGGATCGTCGCACCCGCCGGCGTGCGCAGTTCGCCCAGCCGCATATCGTGCGCCATCGTTCCGCCGCCGGTGAAGATCGTCGAAGCGGCGATGACGCGCACCGTATCGCGCCCGACCATCACACGCGGTACGACCGCTTCGATGGCGGTCATCGGTGGAATCACCGGCACTTGCGAGACCAGCACACGGATACGGGCCTCGATTTCATCGGGCGCCGGAAGCTGGACGCCGGAGGCTTCGGCGAGCGCGACGAGCATGTCGCCGTCGGCCCACGCTTCGCCCGGAGCGGGCACGCCGGCGACGACCGGCAGCACATCGCCGGCGAGGTTGGTCGTGGTGCCCGTTTTTTCAAACGCGCTGCACGCCGGCAGCACCAGCGTGGCGTATTCGGCCGTTTCGGTCAGGAACAATTCGCTGACCACAACGAAGGGGGTCTTCTTCAGCGCAGCGAGCGCGAGTTCGCGATCCGGCCAGTGCAGCACCGGATTCACGCCGAGCAACGCCAGCGCGCCGAGCTTACCATCACGTCCGGCCTCGAGCATCGCTTGCGTATCGAGCGAACCCGGGCGCGGGAACATCCCGACCGCTTCCGCTCCGCGGGCATTCGGCGCTTCGCCGAGCACGAACGTCTGCAGCACCGTGCCGGCCGGCAACGTGGCAGCCCAGGCTTCGACGGCCGCGCTTTCGCTCGACGGCGCACCGTCCCACACGAGTGCGATGCGCCGGGCCCCGGCGGGAATCGCTTCGATCGCATCGGCGAACGTTGCCGCGCGCGTGCTGCGCATTGCGGGCGAGGACGCTTGGTCGCCGACCACGATCAGCGTGGCGCCCTTATGCCGCACGGCCTTGCGAATGCGCAGGTCGAGCACCGGCGCGAGTTGCGCCGGCGAGCGGCCAAAGGTGATGATGCAGTTCGCGTTCTCGAGGTCGACGTGCGTGCCGCCGGTCTCGCCCGGATAGGCATGATGCTGCCGCCCACTGCGCCAGTCGAGGTTGTCCGAGCCGAGCGAACGGTACACGTGCTGCAGCAGAAACGCTTCTTCGTTCAGTAAGCGGCCGCCGCCGATCGCACCGATCGAGGCCGCACCGTTCTTCGCGATCGTTTCGCGCAGGGCAGAAGCCCAGAGTCCGATCGCATCGTCCCAGCCGATCTGCACCCACTCGCCGTTCTGGCGATAGAGCGGCTGCGTCAGGCGGCGGTCGTCGTTGACGTAGCCGACGTTGTAGCGGCCGCGGTCGCACAGCCAACCGTCGGAGATCGCGTCGTCTTCGGGCACGCTCATCGTGCGCTGCACGGTCGAAACGCGCGCATCGACGTGCATCTGACAGCCGACGCTGCACTGCATGCAGGTCGTCGTCGTGCGATGGTTGTCCCACGGCCGCGATTTGAAGCGGTAGGTTTTCGAGGTGAGCGCGCCCACGGGGCACAGCTCCGTGACGTTGCCGCTGAAGTCGGAATGATACGGCTCGCCCGTTGCGGTTGCGATGATCGCGTGTGCACCGCGGTCGTCGGTGCGCAGCGACTGCTCGCCCGTGATGATCTCATCGAAGCGAACGCAGCGCAGACATAAAATGCAGCGCTCTTCGTCGAGCACGATCGTCGGGCCGAGATCGACGGCTTTGGGCTTCGAAGACTTCACGTCGGCAAGACGCGAGGCGCCTTGGCCGTAGGCCATCGAGTAATCTTGCAGATCGCACTCGCCGCCCTTGTCGCAGATCGGACAATCCAGCGGGTGGTTGAGCAGCAGCAACTCGAGCACGGCACGCCGGCCTTCGTTGGCGGCAGAACTGAGCGTGTGCACGACCATCTTGTCGGCGACCGGCGTGTTGCACGCGATCTGCAGTTTCGGCATCCCCTCGATCTCAACGAGGCAGATGCGGCACAGGCCCGCGGGTCCGAGTTTGGGATGGTAGCAGTAGACGGGGACGTCGCGCTCGATCAGCTTCGCGGCCTCAACGAGCAGCGTGCCCTTCGGCACGACCACATCGATGCCGTCGATCGTGACGGTCACGGTGTCGGTTTGCGGCAATGTCGCGCTCAAGATGCCACCCGTTCCGGAACCGGCTCGGCCCGCCGAACGTACGCGCGGAACTGATCTTCGAAGCGGTCGAGCACCGAACCCAAGAAGGGCTCGATCGAATCGCCGAGCGCGCAGAGGTTCAAGCCCGTGATCTCATGGGCGGCGGATTTGAGAATGTCGACATCCGATTCCACGCCGCGTCCGTCGATGATGCGCTCGAGCGTTTTTTGAATCCAGTTTCCGCCTTCGCGGCACGGCGTGCACTGGCCGCACGACTCGTGGGCGTAGAAGCGAATCAACGCGTGCGACGCCTTGACGAAATCGGTCGTGTCGTCGAACACGACCATCGCGCCCGAACCCAGCATCGAGCCGGCCTTGGCGATGGTGTCGAAGTCGTAACTCAAATCGAGATGTTCCTCGAACAGACATGCCGACGAGCCGCCGCCCGGCTGCACGCCGAGAAACGTGCGGCCGTCGCGCAGGCCGCCCGCGCAGTCGTCGATCAACTGGCGGATCGTGACGCCGAGCGGCACTTCGTAGTTCCCCGGTTTCTTCACGTGACCCGAAATCGATACGACCTTGAAACCCGGCGAGCGCTCGGGGCCGGCCTTCGCAAACCACTCCTGGCCGTTCTGCAAGATGTACGGTAAGTAGGCCAGCGTCTCGACGTTGTTCACCACCGTCGGTTCGCCGTAGAGACCCTTGATCGCCGGAAACGGCGGCTTGAGGCGCGGTTCGCCGCGTTTACCCTCGAGCGAGTTCAGCAGACCGGTTTCTTCACCGCAGATATACGCCCCGGCGCCGCGGTGGATGGTGAATTCCAGATCGTAGTCGCTCCCGCAGATGCCCTTGCCGATATAACCGGCGGCGCGCGCCTGCTTCACCGCATCGCGCATGATCTCGAAACCGTCTTGAAACTCGCCGCGAATGTAGATGAACGCATGGTGGCAGCCGATCGCATACGCGCCGAGCAGACAGCCCTCGATGATCTGATGCGGCGTCTCTTCGAGCAGCATGTGGTCTTTGAACGTGCCCGGTTCGGCCTCATCGCAGTTGCACACGAGGTACCGCGGCCGCCCGTTGTTCGGCAAGAACGACCATTTGCGGCCGGTCGGAAAACCTGCGCCGCCGCGGCCGCGCAGGTTCGAGCCCATCGCCGCGTCCATCACGGCCTGCGGGCCAAGTTCCTTGATCGCGCGTTCCAACTGCACGTAACCGCCGGTGGAGCGGTACACGTCGATGTCGCGCAAGTTCAGCGTGCCGATGCCACGGGTCAGCACTTCGACGACCGGGCTGGCCATTTAGTGGTGTCCTCCGTCGCCGGTCGAGGGTCGCAGTTGCGGCTCGTGCGCGAGGCGTTCGTGCGACCGCGCGGCAAACTGCGCATCGTTCACGATGCGGTCGAGCATGATCACGCCGCTGCGATCGCCGACGCCGCCGGCGTTGTTGGGATTGGGAACGCCGACACCGCCTGCCGATTTGCGGCCGGTTTCCGCTTCGACCTTCCAGTGCCGCTCCGGCGCTTTGGTCTGGGGCCGCGGTTTAACGTCGTAGGTGCCGCCGCGAATTGCCGCCAGCATGTCGTCGATCATCTTCGGCGTGAGATCGTACTTGAAGCGCAAGTTTACTTGCATGCAGGGTGCGCGGTCGCAGGCCGCCAGACACTCGACTTCTTCGTAGGAGAACAGGCCGTCTTCGGAGGTCTCGAGATGGCCGATGCCCAGATGCTCGCGGAAGTAGGTCATGATCTCTTCGGCGCCGTTGATGATGCACGAAAGATTGCGGCACACTTGCAGCATGTAACGTCCCACCGGCTTGCGGTAGAACAGCGTGTAGAACGAAATCGTCGATTCGACCACCGCGAGCGGCTGATCGAGCAAGTGCGCGATCGCCGCGAGGGCGTTCGGCGACGTATAGCCTTCGTGCTCTTGAAAGAGGTGCGCCATCGGGATCAGCGCGCTGCGGGAATCTTCGTAGAGCGCAACGAGCGCTTCACACTCCGGCTTCAACTTCACGAACAGTTCGTCGAAGTAGTTACCCGCACGCTGCACGTAGGGATTCCAGTCGGCGACCAATTCGGTTTCTTGCCCCGCGGCGCTCATTTGAAAGGCGCTCCGCCCCAGGCTGCGCGCCCCCCACGCTTCGCGTGGGGGCCCCGGTCCGAGCTCGCAAGTTTCATTTTGCTGAGGCACGATGCTGCTGCGCTCGCTCTATCACCTCTCATCTATCTACCTCACCGAAGACGGGATCGAGCGAGCCGATCATTACCACCATGTCGGCGATGTACTCACCGACCGCAATCTTCTTGAGCACTTGCAAGTTGTACATGGACGGCGGTCGCGTGCGCACGCGCCAGGGCCGGTTGTCGCCGTTCGATACGATGTAGTAACCGAGTTCGCCGCGCGGGCCTTCGATCGGCTGATAGACGTCGCCCGGCGGCACGCGGAACGATTCGCTCACGATCTTGAAGTGATGGATCAGCGCCTCCATCGAGAGCGCGATCGTTTCTTTGGGCGGCGGGGCGAACTTGGTGTCGGCGATCATCACCGGGCCCGGCGTATCGAGTTGCTTGCGCACCTGTTCGATGATCCGCATCGACTGGTCCATCTCATCGAGCCGCACCATGAAGCGGGCGTACGCGTCACCTTCGGTGCGCGTGACCACGTCGAATTCGTATTGCTCGTAGCCGCTGTACGGGAACGCGCGCCGCACGTCGTAGGGCACGCCAGTTGCGCGCAGCGCCGGACCGGTGATGCCCCAGGCGATCGCATCTTCGGCACTGAGGATACCGACGTCGATCATGCGGTCCTGCAGGATCGGGTTCTTCTGCAAGAGCGCGCGCAGTTCGCGCATGCGCGGATAATACATCGCGATCAGCTCGTCGACTTTGCCGAGAAAACCCGCCGGCAAGTCGTCGCGCATGCCGCCGATGCGCAGGTAGTTCGGATGCATCCGCGCGCCGCCCGAGAGTTCGGTGAGATCGAGAATCCGCTCGCGCAGATCGAACGCGTAGAAAAATCCGGAAATCGCGCCGAGGTCGATGCCGCCGGTACCGAGCCACACGCAGTGCGAGGCAATCCGGTGCAGTTCGCACAGCATTACGCGCGCTTGCTGGGCGCGCACGGGAATGTCGCCGGTGATGCCGAGCAGTTGCTCGACGCCCATGATGAAGCAGCACGCGTTGGAGAGCGGCGAGAGATAATCCATCCGTTCGATGACGGTGGACGCCTGCGTCCAGAACAGATTTTCGGCCGACTTCTCGATGCCGGTGTGCAGGTAGCCGATCTCGGGCTCTGCGCGCACCACCGTCTCGCCCTCGAGTTCGGTGATCACTTGCAGCACGCCGTGGGTCGAAGGATGCTGCGGCCCCATCGAGATGATCATGCGCCCGTCGCCGGTATCGACGATGTCCAAGCCGTGCGCTGCGGGCACGCCCGCGCTGGTCGTCACTTCGTTTCGTCCTTAACGATTTGTCCGCGCGCGGCGGCAATTTGCCGCTGCAGCGCGGCCGCGGTTTTGCCCGATGCGGGCGTGCCCGCAGCGACGTTCGATTTCAACGCAAACGACGGACGCGGTGTCTTTTCTCGCGCGGGCCCGCGCAGCGGATAATCCTTACGCAGAGGATAGCCTTCCCACTCAACGGGCATCTGGATACGGCGCAGATCCGGGTGACCGGAGAACGAAATGCCGAACAGATCGTATACTTCGCGTTCGGCCCAATCGGCGGCCGGCCACAGGTCGGTCATCGTGGGCACGACGGCTTCGTTTTCCGTGACGCCGCACAGCACGCGAACGCGTTCGGGCTTGCCGACGGCCGCAACCGTGCGCGCATCGCTCGCGAGCGCGATCAGATGATAGACGACGTCGAAGCGCGGTTCGCGACCCGGATAATCCGCACCGCCGATATCGAGCAGCATCGCGAAACCTTCGCCCTTGAGGCGCTCGAGCGTCGCGCGAACCTCAGCCGGCGTAACGCGAATGATGCGGGCATCGGCGATGTCCGGCCGAACGGCAGTCGGGTCGAGAGCAGTGCTCCCGGCTGGCGGAGTTTGCGAACTTGGCATTGTTAGGCTCGGGCGAGGATCCCGCCGCGACCGCCTTGGCGAATCTGCTGCTGGATGAGGTTAACGGCGTAAAGCAGACCGTCGGGCGTGGGCGGACAGCCGGGCACGTAGACGTCGACCGGCACGATCGTGTCGACGCCTTGTACGATGGCGTAGTTATCGAACACGCCGCCGGACGACGCGCACGCGCCCATCGAGATCACCCACTTCGGATCGGCCATCTGTTCCCACAAGCGGCGCACGACCGGCGCCATCTTTTGCGCCACGCGACCCGAAACGATCATCAGATCGGCCTGCCGCGGCGACGCGCGAAACACCTCCGAACCGAAACGCGCGATGTCGTACTCCGAGGCCGTCGCGGTCATCATCTCGATCGCGCAGCACGCCAGGCCCATCGTCAGCGGCCACACGCTCGAGGATTGCGCCCACCGGGCAACGTCGTCGAGCTTGGCCAAGAAAAACTGCCCCCCGGGCATCTCGTTCACCGCCACTGGAAGCCTCCGCGTTTCCACACGTATGCGTATCCGATCGCGAGCACGATAACGAACGACACCATCTCGATGAGGCCGAAGGTACGCAACTGACGCATCTGGACCGCCCAAGGATAGAAGGATGCGGCCTCAACGTCGAAGATGACGAACAGCATCGCGATCAGGTAGAACCGTACCGGGAACCGGCCGGCCACATCGGAAGTCGGCTCGACGCCGCATTCGTAGGCCTCGGACTTCACCGCATTCGGCTTCTTCCGCGCCATCAAACCCGGCAACGTGCAAAAGAGTAATGCTGCGACGAACGCAACGAGGAGATAGAGTGCGACGGGTCCATAGGGGGTCATGGATGTGAAAACTTTCACGAAGACGGTGCGGAGCGCCTTCGCCCTAGCCATCGGCATTTGCGCGCTCGCGTCATGCGCGCCCAATCCCAATGGAATGGGCGTTTCTGAGTACGGGACCGTGACCGGACGCGTCGTCGACACCGATTCGTTGCAACCGATTCCCGGGGCCACAATTTCGATCGGAAACATTGTTTCCATCACGGCGGCGATCGACCAGGGCGGCTTCGTGTTACGGAACGTGCCGGTTGGAACGCAGACGCTTTCGATCTCGGCCATCGGCTGGAAATCGTACAAGGGGCAGGTCAAGGTGACCCGGGACACCCCGGCCGACGCCGGCACGATCGGGCTGCCCTCCTCGCTCAACCGCTAGCCCGGCGGCCGCCCGGGCCGGCCAGGCCCTCGCCACGGGCCCGTACCGGCCGGACCAGGGGCGATCAGCGCCGCGGATGTGCCGCCAGAAACCGGGCGATGACGTCGACCGGCGTGGCGAACCCGATCGCCCGTTCGTCATCGAAGCGCGACTCGGCCAGGCCGATCACCTCGCCGCTGCTCGCATCGAATACCGGACCGCCGGACTCACCGGGAATGATCGCCACGTCGATCTCCATCGTGCCGTTGCGCACGCTGGCGATCCGGCCCGTGTAGAGCGACACGACGGCGCGCAAGTGTTCGTCTTCGAAGGCATCGGGAATCGGATAGCCGAGCACGCCGACGGCGCGGCCCGGTACGACGTCGCGCATGCTGCCGAACGCAACCGGTGTGAGGTTCGGCCGCGCGATCTCGAGCAGGGCGAGGTCGTCGTCGTCATCGCTCACCGCGACGACGCGTAGCGGCAGCGCGGCGCCCGCGTCGCCGACCTTTGCGCGCAAGTTGCGCGCGTCGGCGACGACGTGCGCGTCGGTGAGGATGCGCGAGCCCCACGCTCCGCTCGCAACGATCGCGCCGCTGCCGTACGCCTCGTCCCATTTGCCTTTGCGTTTCGCGCCTTCGGCGGGGATCTGCATCGTGATCAGTGCGACCGACGGGTGCAAGCGCGCGTAGAGTTCGGTGTAGCGGTCGGATGGATCGCCGGCCGGCTGCGCGGCGCGCGCGCAGGCGGCAAGTCCGAACAGCAGCAGCGCCGCCGCGATCCGCACTGCCGTCATCAACCCGAACGCACGGTGTCCAGCCGCGCGACGATCGCCGCGCGCAAACGGTCGATTCCGTCGTTCGCCGTCGCGCTCACCAGGATCGCTTCCGGCGGGAGCGCGGCGCGCGCGGTTTCATCGAGACGATCGATTTTATTGCATACCAGCAAGGTCGGTTTGTCCGCGAGATGCAGTTCGGCGAGGATCGCCTCGACGCTCGCCCGCTGCCGCGGCCAATCAGGATTCGAGGCATCGACCACGTGCAGCAGCACGTCGGCAACGTCGAGTTCTTCCAACGTTGCGCGGAACGCGTTGAGCAGTTCTTTCGGCAGGGCGGTGATGAAACCGACGGTATCGGCCAAGCGAATGCTGCGGCCGTCGCCGATGTAGACGCGGCGCAGCGTCGGATCGAGGGTGGCAAACGGCTGGTCGGCCACGAACGCGTCGTTACCGCCCGTTCCCGCCAGGCGATTCAGCAGCGACGACTTGCCGACGTTGGTGTAGCCGACGAGTGCGACGTAGGGGTCGCCGCCGCGGCCGGACCGGCGCGTCGCGCGCTGCTTGCGTACGTCTTCGAGTTGCCGTCCGAGCAGCGTGACGCGCGCCGCAATTTTGCGCCGGTCGACCTCGAGTTTCGTTTCGCCGGGACCGCGCGTTCCCACGCCGCCGCCGAGCCGCGAGAGCGCGATGCCCGATCCGATCAGGTTGGATTGACGATAGCGCAGCTGCGCGAGTTCGACTTGCAGTTGGCCTTCGCGCGAGCGCGCGTGCTGCGCGAAGATATCGAGGATCAGCATCGTGCGATCGACGATCGGCAACGGCACGATCTTCTCCAAATTGATGCGCTGCCGCGGGCGCAGATCGTTGAACACCATCAGCACGTCGGCTTCGAGTTCTTTGGCCCGTTCCGCGATCTCACGCGCCTTACCGCTGCCGACCAGCGTCACCGGATCCACGTGCGGGAGCTTTTGGATCATCTCGCCGACGATCTCGACGCCGGTTGCCCGCGCGAGCGCGGCAAATTCTGCGAATTCCGGCGCCAGCGGCGCGGAGCGGTCGCCCAAATCGACCGCGACTAAGAATGCGCGCTGCGGGCGCGGCGCGACGGCGCTCAGACGTGCGTAGTGTTGAGGATCCCGATTAGCCATGCGAGCCCGTCGTTGTAGCGGGGACCGGGCCGTTCGAGGATCGCCGGGTCCGGGAGATATGCGACGCGATGCTCGCGAACGGCGCGCAGCGCGTTCCACGGGGGCCGATCGAGCACGGATTGCAACTGTACGCTCGGATCGGCTACGAGTACGTCGGGTTGCAGCGCCAGCAGCGCTTCGGCACTATAGGCCCCGTAGGCATCCTGCATGCGCGCGGCGTTCGTCCCGCCCGCCAATGCGATCAGCTTGCCGATGTACGACGATTCGCCGACGGTGAAGATCGGGCCGATGCCGAGGACGATGAAAACGCGCAGCTTGCGCACGCGCTTGTGCACGCCGCGCATCAACGCCGTGGTGCGCGCACGCAAGCGATCGGTTAGCGCCCGGGCGTCGTCGTCGCGCGCGGTCAGCAAGCCCAGCGCTTCGATGTCGCGGAAGATATCATCGAAGCCGTCGTCGTCGAGCAGCACGGTGCGGATCCCGGCTTTGCGCACGTCGGCGGCCGGCGCCGTTTGCGATGTGATGCCGACGACGACGTCCGGATGCAACGTCACGATCCGCTCGGCATCGGCCGACGCAAAGGTCGCGACGACCGGCAATTTCGCGGCCGCCGGCGGAAAGTCGGTGAACTCGGAGACCCCCACGACGAGCGGTCCGGCGCCGATGGCGAAGAGATCCTCGGTCAACGAGGGCATCAGCGACACGATGCGATGCGGAACGTCGACGTGCGCGGGCGCGGGCGCGGCGCACGCCGCGAGCACCGACGCCGCGACGAGTGCGAATGCGCGGGCGAGGAACACTCGGCAGGCGATACGCCGGGCAGGTCGGCAAGCCTGCGCCGCACAACTCCGGCGTACTCGCGTGAACGGGAAGCCGGTTTGAATCCGGCACGGTCGCGCCACTGTATGCGGGGAGCCGCCGGCACGTCACTCCGATTCGTCGGGGGAAGGCACCGGCTCGAAGGCACCGATCCGCAAGTCAGGATACCGAGCCCGCGAGTAATTGCACCACTCCCACCTCGCGAAAAGGTTGGTATCGGCCATGCTTTCCCTATTACGCACGCGTGCGCTTTTGGCGCCGTGCGTCCTCGGCGTTGCCCTCGTCTGCGGCACGCCCGCGCTCACCCTTGCGCAAAGCGCGCCCGCCCCCATCCCCTCAGCGACGCCGCTGAGCGAAATCGGCCGCGTCACGACGAGCGATCGACAGGATGAACCGCTCGATGCCACGGCGCGGCAAACGTACGTCGTCACCAAAAACGAGATGCTGCTGCACGGCTACGATGACGTCGCCGCGGCCATCGCGAGCGTGCCCGGCGTGCTGATCCAGCGCGACGGCGCCGCCGGCGCGCTCTCCACCGTATCGATTCGCGGCCAGCGCGGCGACGGCGTCCTGGTGCTGCTCGACGGCCGGCCGATCGCCGGCGGCGAGATCGGCGCGATCGATCTCGGCGCGATTCCGACCAGCGGCGTCGAACGCATCGAGGTCGTCGAGGGTGCGGGCTCGACGCTCTACGGCACGGGCGCGAGCGGCGGCATCATCAACATCATCACGGCGCGCAACGCAGGCGCATATCGCACGCCGGTCGCGTCGGTCTCCGGCGGTTCGCTCGGTTACGGGCGCGCCTCGTTCGAGACGGGGAACTTCTCGTTTTCACGCGAGATCTCGGCCGGCAACTTTGACGCGCCGTTCGCCGGGTTGCCGCCGGGCGCCACGCGCGTCAACGCGGACCTCTCCTCGACCAACGCGCGCTTTACCGACGCGGGAACCTTCGGCGACGTTCACGTCAGCGGCTCGGCCGGTTTCGTGTCGCGCATCCTCGGCGTGCCGGGCCAAATCGGCTCGTTGACGTCGTTCGCGCGGCAACAGGACGACACGAGCGACGCGCGCTTGACCTTCGCGCTCGACCATCCGCAGGCCACGACGACCCTCGATCTGAGCGGCACGCGCGAGACCCTGACGTTTCTCGATCCGTCGGCGGCGGAATTCGGTCCGTTCGTGGACTTCAGCACCGATGCGCGCGTTCAAGCCAGTCTGCGGAACAACGTCGTAAGCGACGGCAATCGCCTGATCTACGGCATCGATCTCGCACACGGCGTCGCCCGTAACGACGGCGGCAACGGCTTCTTCGCCGCAACGCCGTTCGCGCAGACCGGCATCTACGCGCAAGACAGCGTCAGTCTCGGCGGCGGTTCGAGCGTCTACGGCGGCGTGCGCGCCGAACGTGACGGCGGCGCCGGCGCGGCGATTACGCCCGCGATCGGCGGCATCGCCGGCTTGGGCAATGCGTTCTCGCTGCGACTCAACGCCGGCACCGCGTTCCGCGTGCCGACGGCCGAAGATCTGCAGTTCCCCGGCTTCGCCAACCCGTTCTTGCAGCCGGAACGTACGCAGAGCTTCGATGCGACGATCCAAGACGCGCATCTCTTCGGCGGCGCGAGCCTCGGCTGGTTCGTGCAAACCGGAGCCAACCTCATCACGCTCAACCCGTTCGTCGACTTCTCGATGCCGTTCGTTCCCGGCAACGAGCCGCTGATCAACCAGCAGCAGTCGTCGGTCGCCGGCTTCATCCTCGACGCCTCGACCAAGCCGCTCAACGGCATCGTCACGCGGGTCAGCGTGACCGATACCTATCGCGCGCTCGGCTACAACGACGGCTTCACGGCGCAGCGGCTGATCGACCGGCCCGTGTTCTCAACGAGCCTCGACGTCGGCTATACCGGACCGCGCGGCGGCATACTTGCCGCCGCCGGCGCGGTTGCGCATACCGTGGGCATCCTCGACACCGGCGGCGCCGGAAACTATACGACGATCGACGGATACGTCCGGCTGCGCCTCGCACCGCGTGCGCTGCTCTCTCTGCGCGTCTACGACCTCGGCAACGAGCGCTACGAAGAAGCTGCCGGCTATCCGATGCCCGGCCGCACGTTCGTCGTGGAGCTCTCTACACGCTAGCGCGCCTGACGGCAATCGCGATCCTCGTGCCGCTTGCGGCACTGTTCGCGCTTGCCGTCGGCGGCACCACGATCGCTCCGCACGATCTGTTTGCGGCGATCGTTCACCCGAACGTTCACTCCGACGCGGCCACGATCGTGTGGCAGCTGCGGCTGCCGCGCATCGCCATTGCCGCAACCGTCGGCGCCGCACTCGCGCTCGCGGGCACGCTGATGCAAGCGCTCCTGCGCAACCCGCTGATCGATCCGTACATCACCGGCGTCAGCAGCGGCGCGGGCGCAGCGATCGCCATCGCCGTCGCGCTCGGCGTTGCGCTCGCCGCGGTTCCCGCGATCGGCTTCGTGGCGGGCCTGGCCACCGCGGTGCTCGTCGCCGTGCTCGCGCGGCGCGGCAGCGGGCTCGATGCGGAACGCCTGATCCTCGCCGGCGTCTCGATCTCGGCACTGATGTCAGCGTTCATTGCGCTAGCGCTCACGCGCCTCGCGCACGGCAACGCGAGCGCCGAAATCATCGCCTGGCTGGCCGGAAGTTTGAGCGGCCGCGGCTGGACCGATCTGGCTGCGGCATCGCCGTACGCCATCGTCGGTGCGGTGCTCGGCATCGCGACGATCCCGGCGCTCAACGTTGTGCGCTTGGGCGAACGGCGCGCGACGACGCTCGGCGTCGACATGGTGCGCTTGCAGTGGATCTTGCTCGCCGCCGCGGCGCTGCTGACCGCCGCCGCCGTCGCGCTCTCGGGCCTCGTCGGCTTCGTCGGCTTGATCGTGCCGCATCTCGCTCGGCGTCTCGTCGGCGCCGACTTGCGCGCCGGCGTTCCCGCTGCAATCGCGTTGGGCGCGGCGCTGGTCATCGTCGCCGACGCGGCCAGCCGCGCGATGTTCGCGCCGCTCGAAATTCCGCTCGGCGTGCTGCTCGCGTTCATCGGCGTGCCGGCATTTCTCTATCTGTATCTGCGCGGCTCGGCCCGCGCGTACGCCTAACGATGCTGCAGCTCGCCGGACTCGCGATCGCCCGCGGCGGCCGCACGCTCCTGCGCGACATCGACGCGGTATTCGCGCCGGGTACGTTCACGGCGTTGATGGGCGCGAACGGCGTCGGAAAGACGACGCTGCTGGCAACCATGTGCGGCGTGCTCGCACCGGCAAGCGGCAGCGTCATGCTCGACGGCGCCGACATCGCGACCCTCGATGCGCGCTCGCGCGCCCAGCGCATGGCGCTCGTCGAACCGACCGAAGCCGCACTCGCGTCGATGACGGTCGACGATGCGGTCTCCGCCGCACGCTTTCCGTATCATCGCTGGTGGGAATGGCAGCCGTCGGACGCCGACCATGCGGCCATCGGCGACGCGCTCGCGGCAACCGAACTCACCGCACTGCGCGCGCGCGAACTCGGCACGCTCTCGGCGGGCGAACGGCAACGCGTGTGGATCGCGCTCGCGCTTGCCCAACGCGCGCGGATCATCGCGCTCGACGAGCCCACGACGCATCTCGATTTGCGCTACGCGATCGAGACGCTCACGCTATTACGCCGGTTGGCCGACGAGGGCGCGGTCGTGATCGCGGTGCTGCATACGCTCGAGGAAGCCGCGAGTTTTGCCGACCGCGTCGTGATCGTCGGCGAAGAGCGCGTGCTGGCCGACGGACCGCCGGCGCTCGCGTTCACGCAAGCAACGCTCTCGGCTGCCTACGGGATCGTAATCGAAGTCGAAGCGCGCGACGGCGCACTGACCTTCCGCCGGAAAACAACGCGCCCCGCGGACGAATCCGCGGGGCGCGAGTAACCTTACGTTAAGTAGGTCTTACGGCCACTTGACGATGGTTTCGATTCCGAATTGGGCGTTCGAATTGTAGCCGTTTCCGCCGATGCCGATGAAGAACGGTTGATTCGATTTGTCGCCGCGAATTTCACCGCGGATGATCACGTTCGAGTTGGGGGTGTAGGCGATCGTTGCCGTCGCTTCTCCCCAACGCTGCGAGACGCCGGTGCGAAGGCCGCCGTAGTCGCCCATGTATTCGGCGCGTAACGAGGCCGTCCACTGACCGCTAAGTGCGTAGCTTCCGTAGCCGGCTACGCCGCTCCACGTGCCCGTACCGTAACCAACGATCACACCGGGCGTTGTCCCGATGATGTTGGAGTTGGTCTGCTGGCCCGCATCTCCGTTGAGGATGAAGGTCAGCGCCGGCGTCGCGTGCCACGTGAGCACGGTGTCGACGAGGCTGCGATTCGGACGGCTCGGGGTCACAACGAAGAGACCTGGGGTCGCCATTGCGAAGCCTTCTTCGACTTGCCCCGAGTAACCATCCAGCGTAACGCTGATCGCTTTGCTCGGGTTCCAGATCGCGCCGCCTTCGATGGTCAGCGCGGTGCTGTCGGCCGGCAATCCGACGGCCGTCGGGTTCTTGTTCTGACCGGTCGTGTCCCAACCCATGTTGGCACCGGCGATGAACGAGATGTTCGAGTTCATGGCCCACGTCAACCGGCCGCCGGTGTGCGTGAACGGCACCGCGTAACCGAACAGGATCGAACGCGAGAACTCGATGTCGCTCGGGCTCTCGATGACTTCCGCGCCGGCCAACGTTTCGAACTTACCGACGATGCCGGTAAACTGTCCGCTCGTGCCCGAGACGTAAGCTTGCGTTAGGTCGATGCTCGTCTGCGGCGCGAGCGCGGACTTCGGATAGGAGTTGATGACGTTGGCGTCATCGCCGAAGCTCGCCTCAACCTTGCCGCCGATGGGGCCGTTGTAGGCGACTTGCAGGTTGAAGTTGTGGAACTGAATTTGCTGGTTGAGCGTGTCGAAGACGCGCCCGGAAATCTGGCTTCCGCCTGGGGTTCCCACCACGCTCGCAATTGAGGCCGAGGTGTAACCTGCGTCGGCGAATCCGCTGACTTGGAGCAAATGGGGCGGCGGCGTCGCCGTCGGGGTCGGGGACGGGGCAGGTGCAGCAGCGGGAGCGGCTTGCGCCACGACCGGGTCAGCGCCCGCGGGAGATGCATTCCAACCGGCAATCGCCCCAACGATTACCGCAAGAGATGCTATTCCAGCTCGTAGTTTCAATGGTTTCCTTTTCTCATAAAAGAGCGTCCGCCCGCGCAAGGACCCCAAAGCCGATCGGCTCCGGGGAAACGGGAGAGCGGAGGCCATTTCCAACGCACTGTGCGAGGACTGACCTCCTGTTAATGGTAGCGAACGAAGCGACCGCCGACTATCACCATCGGTAGCGCCTCCTCCAGCATCTGCTATGCAAATGGCGAGTCGTCCGTCCGGCCAATGTAGCGCCTGCTCGTGGAAAGGGGAAGCCTCCGAACGGGCTATCCGAACGGCGCGGAATGTGCTACTGGACCGTCGATTGGGCCGTCGAGCCGCTATGCGCGTCGCCCGAGGAGACCCATCCATACCGGCCGCGATTGGGGCCGGAGGTGATTTTGATGCCGATCGTGTCTTCGGCCAGCGTCGAGTAACGCGGCTTCGAACTCCCCGGGTCGCAGGCGATTACGACGGCGTGCGTGCCGGACTTGGAGAGGACGGTGTGGGTGAGCACCTCGCCCGCGTTCTTGATATTTCCGCTCACGTAGTCGATCGCGCGCGCTCGCGAATCCCACACCAGCACGTCGGGATCGAAATCGCTCGAGCGCAGAATCACCGCCGCGCCCGCCGCTAACGTGCACGTACTCGCTCCGGCCGGCAATGCGGCAACGGATACCGCCGCCAACATCGCCACGATGAACGTACGTACCACGAGAGCCTCTCCAACGGCGGTCTGCCTCACACCTGGCAACGGTCCGCTATAGTTGCTGGGTGACGGCTGCATATTAGGGGAACGACCGGACACGTGAAGAGATTCGTGCGGCCGCTTGCGGCCGGCGCCGGAGTAACGGGCGCGCTCGCCGCGTTTAACCGCAGCGTTAGCAACGGACCCGAACCGGCGAACGCGCTCGGTGGAACCGTTCGCCGCTGGAATTGGCGCGGCCACGCGATCTTCACAACCGAGATGGGCACCGGGCCGCTGATCGTTCTCGTTCACGGCGTGTACGCGGGCGCATCGTCCTACGAATATCGCAAGCTCTTCCCGCTGCTGGCGGCGCATCACCGCGTCGTGGCGTTCGACTTACTGGGGTGCGGACTCTCGGACCGTCCGAACCTTGGGTACTCGGCGGACCTTTTCACCGAACAAGTCATCGATGCACTGGCCGACGCAGGCGGGACGGAACCAGTCACCGTGGTCGGTTCGTCGCTCGGCGCGGCGTTTGCCATTCGCGCCGCCGCGCGCACGACGCAGCGCATCAACGGCGTCGTCGCCATTTGTCCGACCGGACTCGGCGGCGTGCTAGACCGTGCGCCGAACGGCGCGCAACTCGCGCTCACCGGCACCGTGCGCACGCGGCTGCTCGGCGAAGCACTCTTCAACGGCCTCGCATCGCGTCCGTCGATCCGCTATTTCTTGGGGAACGCGACCTATGCCGATAAGGCCAGCGCAACGCCTGAGGTCATCGACCACTACTACGCCGTCGCGCATCAGCCCGGCGCGCGCTACGTGCCCGCGCATTTCATCGGCGGCTCGTTGAACTGCAACATCGCCCGCGATTTGCCGTTCGTGGATGCGCCGATGCTCGTCGCTTGGGGCGAACAGGCATCGTCGTTCTCACCGCTGGCCAACGCCGGTGAATTTCTCAAACTGGCGCAGAACGCAAAACTCGTTACGTTTGCCAATTCGGGCATGCTGCCGCACGAGGAAGAGCCCGAAGCAATGGCCGCCGCAATCGAAGCGTTCCTCTCACCGGCGCCCCTCGTCTAGGGCAATCCGTTGCCGTTGGTCCACGGCACGGTGGTGGGCGCATCTTGCGGGGCGGGATTGCTCGTTGCGCACGAACCGGTTCCCGCGACGCACGCGTAGATCACGTGAATGGTCGTGTCGTCCGGCGCAGGCAGCGCAAACGCTCCGAGCGCGTTGCCGTAACCGCCGCTGTCACCTTCGTGATAGCCGCCCGGGGCGGCCGCATCGGTCACGCCGGAAACCACGGCGTACGGGGGCTGCGCAAAGAGTCGCAGCGTGACCGTATAGCGCCCGTAGGCGAGCGGGCTGACCGCACCGTTTGCGTCGCTGGGGCCGACCGTGCTTGTAAGCGCGAGTGAGAGCCGCGACTCTTGCACGAACGGCGAACACTGCAGGGCGATCGCGTTGTCGGGCCCGCTATCGAGACCGCTGCATACGGGCACGGTCTGCGCAGTCGGCACGACGTCGACCGCAATGCGCAGCGGCGTCGCACCGGCCGGCGCTTCGAGATACTGCTGTTCGTTCCAGGGCGGCGCGGCATTGAGTGCGGGCACGAGCGCGGGAACGGTCACGAGCGTGGCCGGCGGTGCGGCGATTTGCGCGGCAATTGCAGCGGCAATATATCGCTGATAGCGGCCGAGCGCGGTCTCCACGCCCGGCACGATCAGCGCCTTGGCCGCAGCGGCCGTTTGCGCGCGCGCGGCAGCCGCGATGCCGGCCACCGCCGACGTGGCGAAGATCGCCAGCATCACCAGCAAGAAGAGCGTTTGCGCGAGCACTACTGCAGCACGGGATCGGCGATTGCCGCCGGAAGCTGCGTCTGCGGCGCGTAGCTTGCGGGCGCGAGCTGCGCCGCCAGCGAGATGACGGATTGCGTTGCCGCATTGCAGGGGTCGGGCGGATACGACACCGCGACGCTGAGCGTGTCGCTCGCGGCGTCGTACGTCATCGTCACCTGCATCGCCACGTCGGTCGTCGCCGCCGCGGTTCCGCAGAAACGGCGATGCACGCGCGCGGCCGCGGCGTAGGTTGCGCGCGGCTGCAGCACCCAAGCGTGATCGGCGGTCGTTGCACTGCGCGCGGCGGCGTCGGCCACGGCGCCCGCCGGATAATACGCGGCAGCCGCGCGCGTGCGCTCGATCGCGTTGCGCGCGATATCCGTCGCAGCGCCGCGCAGCAGTTCGGCCTGCGATGCACGCGCGAGCGACGGCAGCAGCGCAAGTGCGATCACGCTGCCGGCAATCAACAGCGCAACGCACACGACGACTTCGAGCAGGCTGAAACCGGCTTCGCCCGCGCGCTCAGCCATCGAACGTCGTATCGGCATGCATGTCGGCGCAGGCCGTGAGCTCGGCGGCGAAGGCCGCCGGCTCGCCGAGATCGGCAGCCACCTGCGCAGCGCCGCGCGCCGCAATCGCGTTGCTGGTATAATCCACCGGAAAGGCGTCGGCGATCGTTCCGGCCAGCGGCGAACCGGCCGGCGGCCAGACGGCGACCGGCCAAGTGCGCTCGATCGTCGCCGGCAGGGGTCCGCTAAACGCAAACGTGTAGCCGCCCGTAACGCTGTACGCCGTGACGACGATGCGCTGGTTTCTGTTGCCGGCCGCGGCGTAGCCGTAACCGGCCGGCACGTAGTACGTCGCTGAATTTTCGAAGTCGTACCCCGGCGTGCAATCGGTGAACGCGGCGTTGCGGATTTCCGGGAACGGCCCCGTCGCCTCGCAGCGGCCGTTGCACGTATACGCGAGCACTTGCGTGTATGCCGACGGCCGATTCCCGGCCAGCAGATCGACTGTTGTCAGCACGGGATCCGCATCGATCGCCACCTCGACGAGGCTGTTGCCCGTGGTGATGTGCGAACCATCAACGTCCGCGGCGTGCGCATCGACGGCGATCGCCGTGATGCCGCCCGGCACCAGCAAACCGCCGTCGGCGTTGCCGCTGACCGGATCGGTATGCGCCGGCAAACTCGACGCTGCGAGGGGCGTTACCGTAAAGCCGGCGACCCCGGTGACGACCGTTTGCACGGCGAGTGCGGCGTCGCATGGGTTCATCGGACCGGCAGCGCCCGCGCGCACGAGGTTGCCGCCGCGCGCGGCATAGAGCAAGAACGACGCGCCGCCGGCATCGCGCTGCATGAATTCCACCGCGTCGCCGCACGTCGAGGCGGGCTTCCATACGGCCACCGACGAGAGCGCCTCGGAGCGCAGCATCCCCGCCGCAACGGCGAGTTGTGCAGCGGCATCGGCGCGCTGCGCCAGCAGGCTCGCGTTCCAACTCAGCGCGCGCACCACTTCAAATCCGGCCAGCGCAACGAAGACGAACAGCGCCGAGGCGACGAGCACCTCGACGAGCGTGAAGCCCGCTTCACTCGGAATTTTCACTCGCCGGGCAACACAAAGCCGACGCAGTACGAATCGTTCGTGTCCACAAACCCGCTGCCGTCGTCCTCGGCGGCGTCGTGGTCGGCGATCCCGATCATCGCATAGACCGAACCAAAGTACGGCGTGTCCTGCTGATAGGGCGGGTTGTTGCCGCCGTTGCCGTCGCTGCCGGATCGCCCGGCGAACGGACAGCCCCAGCGCCAATCGACCGGGCCTCCGCCGCTGCAGCCGTCATCGTCACAGATCGCACCGTTGGCGAACAGCGTCGATGTATGCGCCGAAGCGCCGTTCGCGGTGGCGGAATACTGCTCGATGATTTGGCCGGCGCACGCCGGTGCGGCGCCGCTGAAGCCCAGCTGACATGCCGTCGGGATCGGTGCCGGGCTGACGGGCGGCACCGGCGGCGGCGACGCCGGTAGCGGCGAGCTCGAAGGCGGGTTCGCCGGAGGCGCGGGCGGCGACGCGGGTGCGATCGGACCGAGCGCGCACGTGAAACCGGCCGGGCACGTTTGCACGGGATTTGGCCCCGGCACGAACGGCGGCGGCGGCGTTTCGGCCGCCGGCGGCGTGGTGCTGCCGGGTGGAAGCGCGCACGGAATCGTCACGCTGCGCGCATCGTGCTCGTAGCTGAGGTGCAGCGTGAACGTTCCGCTTGCCGGACACGGTCGCGCGGTGAACGCCGACGCACCGGCAACAAAATCGGCGAAGCCCGTGATCGCGCCGCGGCTATCGATCGCGAACGCGAAGCCCGGCGCGCCGAGCGGCGATTCGACCTCGCCGATCGTGACCGTGCTCTCGAATGCGGGGCCGTTCGCGGGCCGGAACGCCGGATCGCCGGGCAAGCGCGCGTACACGCGCGCGCGGTAACCGCTGCCGGTGAGCGCCGGGGCGAAGACCACCGTTGCGGCATCAAATGCGAGCGCCGTCCGGCGCGCTTCGTCGAACACCGCGGTCACATCGCGGCCGGCCGACGCGACCGCGGGCGAGGCACCGCCGAGGAAAAACGTGCCGAGTGCGCCGGCCACGACGATGACGATCGCCGTGACGATGAGCAGCTCGATCAGGGTGAACCCGGCCTCCGGCCTTCGCGGGCGCATACGTCCGGTAGTGCCGCGACCGGGCGGCGATTATGCCTGCGGCACGACCGGATTCACCGGCGGGCGGCCGGCCAACACGGCGATGACGTTCTCGGCGGCCATCATCGCCATGCGCGTGCGAGTCTCCGTCGTGGCCGACGCGATATGCGGCGCGAGTACCGTATTCGGCGCCGCCAGCAACGCCGCTTCGACCACCGGCTCGCGTTCGTACACGTCGATTCCCGCGCCGCGAATCGCGCCGGAGTTCAGCGCGCGCGCCAGCGCCGCTTCGTCGATCACCGGACCGCGCGCGGTGTTGATCACGTACGCCGACGGTTTCATCAACGCAAACTCGGCGTCGCTCAAAAAGTGCCGCGTCGCGGCGTTCAGCGGCACGTGCAGCGAGAGCACGTCGCTCGTCGCGATCAACGTTTCTTTGTCGACGAAGCGAGCGCCGGTCTCTTCTTCGACCGCTTGCGCAACCTGCCGCGGGTTCGTGTAGACGACGTGCATCCCGAAACCGCGGCCGCGCCGAGCGACGGCTTGACCGATGCGCCCGAATCCTGCGATGCCGAGCGTCCTTCGGCTGAGTTCGGCGCCGTGGAACTCCATCATCATCCACTCGCGAAAGCGGCCGTCGCGCACGTAACGGTCAGCCGGCAAAACATTTCTCGTTACGGCGAGGAGCAAGGCCCAGGCGAAGTCGGCCGTTGCATCGGTCAACACGCCCGGCGTATTCGTCACCGTAATGCCGCGTTTCGCCGCGGCGCCCACGTCGATGTTATCGTAGCCGACGGCGACGTTCGCAACGACCTTCAGCTTTGGCGCGTGGGCGAAGAGCGGCTCGCCGACCCGGTCGGTCAGCAGCGCGACCATTGCGTCCGCCGATTGCGCGTGCAAAATCAGTTCTTCCGGGGTATAGCCCACATCGGCCACATTCGCATCCACGGTTGCGTGGACGGCGAGCAGATCGAGTGCCTCCTGGGGGATGGCTCGCGTGACCAGAACAATAGGTTTCGCCATTTCACCCTCCGAAAGCGTTGTTTCGCATGCGCACCGCAATAGATACGTCGATTTTCAAGAGTTACGACATTCGCGGGATCGTTCCGTCGCAGATCAACGACGACATCGCCTATGCCATCGGCCGCGCGTTCGTCGAAGTCCTCGAGCGTAAGAACATTTGCATCGGACGCGACATGCGGCCCTCGGGCAAGGATTTCATGGACGCGCTCTCGCGGGGAGCCACCGACGCCGGCGCCGACGTCACCCAGGTCGGACTGATCTCGACCGACGCGATCTATTTCGCCGTCGGGCACTTCGGTTTCGACGGCGGCATCATGATCACCGCATCGCACAACCCCGCGCAGTATAACGGCTTCAAGTTCTGCCGCGAAGAGGCGATCGCGATCTCGATCGAAACCGGCCTCGCCGAAATTCGCGACAAAGCGATCGCGGGTGATTTCAAACCGGCCGCCGAGCGCCGGGGGACGATCCGCGAGCAAGATATCCTCGAAGGCTTTGCCGATCACTGCCTCTCGTTCATCGATGATATCGGCGCGATCAAACCGTTCAAGATCGCGATCGATGCCGGCAACGGCATGGCCGGCGAAACGGTCCCGCGCGTATTCAAACGGCTGCCATGCGAAGTCGTCCCGATGTACTTCGATCTCGACGGCACGTTTCCGAACCATCCCGCAAGTCCGATCGAACCGGAAAACATGGTCGATCTGCAGCGGGCCGTAAAAGCCGGCAAATGCGATTTCGGCGTTGCGTTCGACGGCGATGCCGACCGGATGTTTCTGGTCGATGAAAAGGGCGAACTCATCGGCGGCGACATCGTAACGGCACTAGTCGGCATCGACACGATCCGGCTGAATCCCGGCGCGAAGATTCTCTACAACTTGATCTGCAGCCGCAGCGTGCCCGAGGCGATCGAGCGGGCCGGCGGCATTCCGGTGCGTTCGAAAGTCGGCCACTCGTTCATCAAGAAGACGATGCGCGATGAAGACATTCCGTTCGGCGGCGAACATTCGGGGCATTTCTACTTCAAGCGCAACTGGTTCGCCGACTCCGGGATGATCGCGCTCATGCAGTGCCTCAACGTGTTCAGCCGCGCGAGCGGTACCGTCTCGAGCGTGATCGCACCGATCGACCGCCGCGCGCGTTCGGGCGAGATCAACTCGACCGTCAAGGACATTCCGGGGAAACTGGCCGCGCTGCAAGCGCATTTCAAAGATGCCGCGGTCGATCAGCTCGACGGCATTACGATCCAATACAAGGATTGGTGGATGAACGTCCGCGCGTCGAACACGGAGCCGCTGCTCCGGCTCAACGTCGAGGGCGATACGAAGGACGTGATGGAGCGGCACCGGGACGAAGCCCTCGCCATCATCCGCGCGTAAGTGCCCGACAGCCTAGCCCGGTACGCGGCGGCACGCGATGAGGTCGCCGCGCTCCTCGATGAGTTATCCGGCACGCTCGACGAACTCGCGCGCTGGCACGGCGCCTCGGACGACCTCGGCAACCTGCGCCGAACGGCCGATCGCTTACGCAACGGGCGGTTCGTCTTGGCGGTGGTCGGCGAGTTTTCGAGCGGCAAGTCGTTCTTGCTCAACGCGCTGCTCGGCAAGATCGTCCGCGAAGAACGCGCCGGGACCGCGCGCATCACGGGCTTGCTCGCGACCGATATCAACCCATCCACCGCAACGATCACCGAGCTCTCGTATGCCGATGAAGAAATCGCAACCGCGTACTATCCTAGCGGGCGCACCGAACGGATCCCCATTGACGGCCTTTCGCGCTTCGTAGCCGTCGGCGACGAGGCGAAGCTGCACGACGCCACGGGCGACGAGACCGATGCGCCGACGCTGGTGCGCGTCGGCGTCGCGTCGCCGTTCTTGGCGAACGGCTTCGTGGTCGCCGACACACCGGGCTTAGCCTCGATCAATCCGGCCCATCGCCGTGCAACGCTCTCGTATCTGCCCGGCGCCGACGCGGTGCTCTATCTCATCGACACGCAGCAGCCGTTCACCGACGGCGACGCGTCGTTTCTCGGCATCATCCGGCGCTACATCGAGAGCATGTTCATCGTCCAGACGAAGATCGATCTGTGGCGCATGACCGACGCCGCAAGCGGACGCGAAGGCTGGCAGGCCGCGGCCGCGCGCATCGTCGCGCAAGCCGCCGTACACGCGCCCGACACGCCGGTCTTCCCGCTCTCGGCGCGCGAATATGCCGAAGGTTTGCTTACCGGCAACGAAGCGCTGATGTCGCAGAGCCGCTTCGCCGAGTTCTTCGCCGCGCTCGATGCATCGCTCGTTGCAACGACCGGCCGTTCGCGACTGCGCCGCGCTGCTGCCGAGGCGCGCCGCATCGCCACGCGCGCGGCCGACGCGCTCGCGCTCGACGTGGCCGCACTCGAAACGGACGCCGCCACGCTCACTAGCGACCGCGCCGCAATCGAGCCGCTGCTCGCCGCCGTCGATGCGGCCGCGGAGAGCGGCCGCGCCGCGCTCGTCGCAACCGGCAGTGCGCTGCAAACCGAGATCGTCGCACGCGGCTCCGCGATGCGCGACGCACTGCACCGCACGCTCTCGCGCGCGTTCGATACCGCCGACATCGCGCGGCTGCGCGATCGCGCAAAACTGCACATCCTCGTCGACGAAACGTTGGCCACCGCGATGGGCCGTTTTGCCGGCGACGTCGCCGACCTCACCGCGAAGCGCCTGCGCGCCGACGCCAAAGACGCCGTCACGCCGATCGTGAGCGGAGCGGCCGGCGCGCTGCGGCTCGCGCCGATCCTCGCAGCCGTCGCAGCCGAGCGGCTGCCGATCACCGAAGACGCTGCCCGCGCGTTCGATGCCGATCCGTCGAGCGGCGCCTGGAGCGTCGACCTCGAGACCGGCTTGCGCGGAACGATCGTCCTGAGCGCGCTCGGCGGCCCGTCGGTGTCGCTGGTGAGCGCGATCGCGGCGCGCTTCGCGAGCCGCCAAAGCGGCGGTTACATGAAACGCGAATTGATCGCCGATTTGAATGCCGACCTCTACACCGCCTTCGACGAAGAAGTCGCGGACTTCGTCGCCGATATCGGTGCGCGCGTGGAGCGCGTCGCGGGCGGTCTCGCCGAACGCGTCGCCACGATCGCCGGACGCGTGCGCATCGAAGCGATTGGAGCGATCGATCGCGCGCTCGAGATCCAACGCAGCGGAAACGATCCAGCCGCCGCCGCGCAGGCCTATGCCGGCTGCGCTCAAGCGGTCGCGAACCTCGCAACGCGCATCGAAACCCAGAGCGAGCGCTTCGCCCGCGAAAGCCGCGTCGACCGGCGCGAACATGCCGACACGGGCGTTCCGCTCGATGCGGACGCGGGTCGCGAACGGGTCGATCCGGGCAGCGTCCACTTCGACCCCCACACCTACGAGCACGGACTGCGGCCCGAGCGCTGGCGCGTCGCCGTGATCGGCGCGTTCAAACGCGGCAAGTCGAGCCTCATCAACGGCATCGCCGGATCCCGCGTGCTGCCCGACGAGGGCTCCGACGTCGAGTTACGCTTCCCCGTGCACATTCGGTACGGGCCCGTACCAAAAACCTATGCCCTCTCCGACGACGCCGCGTGGGACGAAATCCCGGCCGCCGAGATGGTCGAAGCCGCACTGCGCACGCCGCTGCTGGTCGAGACGCCGTGGGACCTGCCGCGCGAACTCGTCCTCGTCCATGCGCCGCCGTTCGATTCCGGCTTTTCGCTGGCCGAAGAGATCGTGATCGCAGCGGCCGGGAGCGCGAGCGAGATTCTCTGCCTCTTCTCGCGGCAGCTTTCCGACCGCGAACTGGATCTCTACCGCCGGCTCGCTCCGCTGGGCAAGCCGATGACCTTCGTCCACACGATCGCCGACAACGAAACCCCAGCCGACCGGCGTAATGTCGTAAACCTTGCAGACCGATACCTCCGTGAACGGGGAATCGTCCCGCAGCGTATTTTCACCGTGTCGACACGAGAACAAGGCGCCTGGAACGAGCTAGGTGCGTTGCGCGCAACGCTGGTCGCCCATGCCGAGGAACATATGGAACGTCTACGACGAGCCGATCGGGAACGCGCCGAGCACGAACGCTTGGCAAGTGCAGCCGTCAGCGCAGGGGGCGAGCAGCGGCGACGTTCCCTCTTCGACCGGCTCCTCGGCCGAAGCTGACCCGTGGCCTTCCAGGGTGCCCTTTTCAACCTCGCGAACTGAGGCGTACGTGTCCGATACCTCCTACGTTCTTGGTCCCGCACGCATCGCGTGCGGCGACGGCTCCTCCAGCTATGGACGGGTCGTAATTGAGAACGGCCGCATCACCAAAGTCCACACCGAAGACGGCCCGAGCGACCTCATGCCGCCGGCCGGGGCGATCATCGCGCCCGGGCTGATCGACGTTCACACAAACGGCGCCGACGACGTGCTGTTCAACCGCGATCAGGGCAACGCCGTGGATGTCGCGACGCGCGCTTACGCCCGCATGGGCGCGACCGGCTACGTTGCCGGCGTGATGACCGCACCGTGGGAATCGATGATGCACGCGGGCGACGAGATTTCCGAAGCCGCGAACCAGCTCGAAGAATCCGGCCACTATCCGGGCGCGCGCTGCCTCGGCGTCCACTTCGAAGGCCCGTTTATCAACCCGAAATTCCGCCGCGTCCATCGCGCCGATTGGATCGTGCCGGCGACGCTCGAACGTGCGCACGAGATGATCGAAGCGTGCCGCGGCGCGCTCGTGATGGTAACGATGGCGCCGGAGATGGACGGCGTCGATGAACTGACGCGGCTCTTCTTCGATCAGGGTATCGTCTGTTCGGCCGGCCACACGTCGGCGCACTATCGCGAAGGCGTGCTGGCGATCGGTTTGGGCTTCCGCACGCTCACGCACGCGTTCAACGCGATGCCGCCGCTCGATCATCGCGACCCCTCGATTCTCGCCGCGTTCATGCAAGAGGCGCGTACGACCGTACAACTGATCTGCGACGGTTTCCACGTCTCGCCGCCGATGGTCGATTTGCTGTACCGCACTCTCGGCGACCGGCTCGTGCTCACCACCGACAACATGCCGCCCGCCGGCAGCAACTACCGCATCGAAGGCGGCGTCGTGCGCTCGGAAGACGGTACGATTGCCGGCAGTGCGCTGCACATCGATCAAGCCGTGCGCAACCTGATGATGTACGCCGGCATTCCGTTCGAATCGGCGATCATTCACGCCACGCGCAGTCCCGCCCGGCTGCTCGGTCTCGATCGCGAGATGGGCACGATCGAACCGGGACGGCGCGCCGACCTCGGCATCTGGAGCGAAGAGTACCAGCCGCTGGCCACGATCGTCGGCGGTTCCGTGGTACACGGCGCCGCGCACCTTTACCGCCCGACCCGCGCCCGCGCTTAGCTGGCTTGCCGCCGCGCTGGGGCGCGGCACCGACGTCTACCTGTTTCTCGCGGGGATGATGGCGCTCGCCGCATACGCGCAGCTCACGGGAATTTTTGATTGGATCGCAGTGCACGCGGTGCGCATCGCGGGTCCGTCGCGCTTTCGGCTCTTTGCGCTCGTGTACGTCGCGGGCATCGGCACGACCGCGCTGTTATCGAACGACGCGACGATCGTCGCCCTGACGCCGGCCGTCATCAGCGCGCTGCGCCGCTACGATGCCGCGCCGCTTCCGTACGTGACGCTGTGCGCGCTGGTGGCCAACGCGGCGAGTTTTCTGCTGCCGATTTCCAATCCGTCGAACTTGCTCGTCTTCGCGGGCCGCATGCCGTCGCTGCAGCAATGGATCGTCCCCTTCGCGCTGCCGTCGGCGGCAGCAATTGCGGTGACGTTCGCCGTCGCCTGGTGGTTTTTCCGGAGCGACGTGCGCGGCCGGGCGGCGAACGTTGCCGTACCCGATCCGGGCACGTTCGATACGCTTGCGGCGGTGCTGCTTGCAGCGGCGACGGTTGTGATGGTCGTGACGTCGGCCCGCGGCGGAACGCTCGGCGAGGCCACGTTCGGCTGCGGCGCATTCGTGCTGATCGCGACGCTCGTGCGCGATCGCGCCGGCGCGCTCGTTATCGTCCGCGGCATCTCATGGCGCATCATCGCGCTCACCGCAGCGCTCTTTGCGATCGTCACCGCGGTCGACGACCACGGCGGCTTCGCTGCCAGCCGCGCCGCGCTCGCGTGGTGCGAACACCTCGCCGCACCCTGGGCGGCGCTCGCCACCGGTTTCATCGTCGCGGCGGCATCGAATGCGATCAACAACCTGCCGGTCGGGCTCAACGCCGGCGAGACGCTGCCGGCGATGCACGCGAGCGCGCACACCGCTGCGGCCGCGCTCATCGGCATCAATCTCGGCCCGAACGCGACCGTGAACGGTTCGCTCGCAACGCTGCTCTGGCTCGGCATCGTCCGCAAAGCGAACATCGCCGTCTCGCCGCTTGCATTCGCGCGCGTCGGTTTGCTCACCACGATCCCGGCGCTAACCCTGGCGCTACTTCTCGTTTAGCGAGGCAAGCGTCGTCGCCGCGCCGAACCGGCGCGCATGAACAGACGGGTGGTTCGTACCGCGCTCGCGGCCGTCGCCGCGGCACTCATGCTCATACCGGCGCAGCCGGCGCGGAGCGATGACCTCGAGTCGGTCCGCAGCGCGATGAAGACGGCGTCGGCCGCCCTCCACTCGTTTCGCATCGAAGTTGCCGTATCGATGATGGGCATGTCGATCAGCACCGTGACGACCATCGTGCGCGAACCAGCGCGACTGCACATGGTCACCACCGGACCGATGTCGATGGAAATGTACGTCGTGGATGGATTTCTCTACACGCACCTCGGCTCAACCGCGTGGCAAAAGCGTGAAATGCCGCCACATGGTGCACAACTCGACATGGTCCGTGCCTTGACCGACGCGGTCCACATGACCGTCGGACCGGACGTGACCGAAGACGGCGTCACCTATGGCGAACTGCTCGTTGTGACCGACGCCGGAATGCTTCCCGGCACAACAACACCGTCGATGAACCTAACGTGCCGCTATGAGAAGAAGACGTTCCTGATGCACGACTGCAAGACGGATATATTCACCGAACGCTTCACGGGCTACGACGATCCAGCCAACGTGATCGTCCTTCCGGCTGACGCCGCCGCCGCCGTTGATGGCGGTCCCGTCCCCCTTCCCCTACCCCTACCGTCCGCCCCACCCGCCACTGCACCAACCACCGCTCCAAACTAAGGAGACGCACATGACCGTCAACGGCATCGATGCCTCGTACTACTACGCGCAAGATTTCGACCGCGCCGTCTCGTTCTACACGGCCCTGATCGGCTCGCCGCCGCCGATGCTGGTGCCGGGGATGTTTGCCGAATGGGAGTTCAAGGGCGGCGAAGCGTTCGGGCTCTACAAGGGCGAGCATTACGAACACTGCGACGGCCTCATGTTTGCCGTCGATGACGTTGCCGCTTCCGTCGCGGAACTACGCGCGCGCGGCGTGCATTTCGCGGGTGACGGCGCGATCGAAGACACGCCCGTGTGTCATATGGCCTTCGGCAAAGACTCCGAAGGCAACGGCTTCATCTTGCACAAGCGCAAGACGGTCTAGAAGCGGATTGAGAGCGACAGCGCCGGATTGACCTTCGGCTGGTCGATGCCGGGAACCGGCGCCTGTTGCGTTCCGAAGCCGCCGTTGAGCACCGAGATGTCCCACGTGCGGAAACCGTACGCGAGCCCGGTCGTGCCTTGCACGCCCGGCCGCGTCGGGTCGGTGCTGATGCTGCCGTAATACGGCACGTAAACGTGCGACTTGCCGACGTTGACGCGGCCGCCGATATTCATGCCCGGCTGCGCGCCCGGAAAGTAGAGAAACCCGCCGGCGGATCCGCCGCGGCTCTGGGTCGGGCTGCCGAGCGTCGTCGGGAGGCTGCTGCTGAACGAGGTCGTGCTCCGTTTCGCTTGCGGCGCGCGCGCTGCAGCCGTGACGTCATCGGCCATGGCCGGCGCTGCAATCGCAAACACGGCGAGGACGGCAAAAGCCGCGACCGATAAGGAAAGTGCGCGTTGACGGAGCCGGTTAGCGAGCATAGGAGTACCTAGAGTATCGGCAATTTTTCTGGTAAAACGATGAAAAGCCGTGACTTTCTTTTCCGCCCGTCCCTACCCGCCCCCCCCTAGGTAGGCGGCCTGGACGGCCGGGCTCGCGCTCAGATTCGCGCTGGAGTCTTCATGTGTGACGGCTCCCACCTCCAATACGTACCCACGATCGGCGACGGCAAGCGCTTGCGTGGCATTTTGCTCGATAAGCAATATCGTCGTACCACGGGCGCTGATCTCGCGAATCACGCTGAAAATCGTCTGGACGAAGAGCGGCGAAAGCCCAAGCGACGGCTCGTCGAGGAGCAGCAGCCGAGGACGGCCCATGAGCGCGCGGCCGATCGCCAGCATCTGCTGCTCGCCGCCCGACATCGTGCCGGCCTTCTGATCCAGCCGCTCGCGCAGCCGGGGAAACGTGTCGAGGATATGCTCGGTGTCCTCGGCGATCTCACGTTTCGAGGTACGCGTGTACGCGCCGAGTTCGAGGTTCTCGCGAACGGTCATCCGGGGAAAGACGCGCCGTCCTTCCGGCGAGTGTCCGATCCCCAAGCGTACGATCGCATGCGGCGCGCGGCCGTGGAGATCGGTACCGTCGAACGTAATCCGTCCCGCTGCCGGGCGAATCAACCCGCTGATTGCGCGCAAGGTCGTCGTCTTGCCGGCGCCGTTCGCGCCGATCAGCGCAACGACTTCACCCTCATCGACGTGCAGCGAGATCCCCGAGAGCGCCGTGATCCGGCCGTAACGCGCAACGAGGCCCTCGACCTCAAGTAAGCTCACGCCGGGGCACCGAGGTAGGCTTCGATTACTTTGGGATCGTTGACGACCTCATCGGGCGTGCCTTCGGCGATCTTCTCGCCGTGATCGAGTACGGTGATGCGCTCGCTGATCTGCTTCACCAAACGCATGTCGTGCTCGATTAGGAAAATCGTCACACCGAGGTCGCGAATGCGCCGGATCAGCTCGACGAGATCGGTCTTCTCCTTGGCGTTCATCCCGGCGGCCGGTTCGTCGAGCAAGAGCAATTTCGGCTCGCTCGCCAGCGCACGCGCGATCTCGAGCCGCCGCTGCATGCCGTACGAAAGATTGCTCGCGTACTGCTCGGCGACGTGGTCGAGCTTGACAAAGTGCAGCAGCTCGAAGGCCCGCGCGCGGACGCGGCGTTCTTCACTGCGCTGCGCGGGGGTATGCAGCAGCGAATCGAGGACGTTCGCGCGCATGCGGGCATGCTCGCCGGTCATTACGTTATCGAGCGTCGACATGAACGCGAACAGCCGGATATTCTGAAACGTCCGCGCGATGCCGCCGCTCGCGATCGAACTCGTCTTCATGCCGGAGATCGTCTTGCCGTTGAACACGATACGGCCGGTGCTCGGTGCGTAGATGCCGGTGATCAGGTTGAACACCGTCGACTTGCCCGCCCCGTTCGGCCCGATCATCGCGACGATCGAACCGGCGTCGATCGAGAAATCGAGGTTGTCGACGGCGACGAGGCCGCCGAAGCGCTGGGTGATGCCTTCGAGCTGCAGGAGCGCCATCAGGGCGTGGCCTCGGTAAACAGTTCTTGCTCTTGCAGCGCAATGCCGTCACCCGCGCGCAGCTCGGAGCGTCGCTGGCGGCTCGGGATCAGGCCCTCGGGCCGGAAGAGCATCGTCATCACCAAGATGATGCCGTAGATCAAAAAGCGCGAGTTCGTGAGATCGATCTGCACGCCGAAGCCGTGCATGAAATTCGTCAACTGCGGCAAGATAAAACGGTCGAGCGATGAGATCACGAGGCTGCCGACGATCACGCCCGGGATGTTTCCCATGCCGCCGAGCACGAGCATCGAAAGCACGGCGACGCTGACGTTGAAGCCGAATTGATCGGGCGAGACCAGTTGCAATTTCGATGCGTAGGCGCAGCCTGCTAGTCCGCTAAACGAAGCGCCGATGGCAAATGCCGCGAGTTTGGTTGCGGTCGTGTTGATGCCGACGTGAGCGGCGGCGAGTTCGTCTTCGCGGATCGCCATCCACGCACGGCCGAGGCGGCTGTTGCGGAGATTGTTTGCCGCCAGCACCGCGACCGCAATCAGCAGCAGGATCAAGTAGTAGTAGGGCAGCGCCGCAAAGCCGAAGCGGTAACCGAATACCGACGGCTGGTCGAGCGAGCCGATGCCGTTGGGACCGCCGGTCCACTGCGAGAGGTTGAGAAACGTTTGCGGCACGATTTCGCCGAAGCCGAGCGTGACGATGGCGAGGTAGTCGCCGCGCAACCGCAGCGTCGGCGCGCCCAGTAAAATGCCGAAGAGCGCCGCGACGCCCGAAGCCACGAACAACATCACCCAAAACGGGATGTGAATGCCGAACTGCGGGCTCGCGAGCATCGCAAACGTGTACGAGCCGATCGCAAAGAACGCCGCATAGCCGAGATCGAGCAGCCCGGCGAAGCCGATCACGATGTTGAGGCCGAGCGCGAGCAGCACGAACGCGCCGGCGTCGGCCAGAAAATTCACGAACCCGCCGTTGGAGAAAATCAGCGGCACGATAATCGCCACCGCGAACAACAGGTAAGGCTGCATGCCGCTGCGCCCGCGCAGCGCCGCCAGGACCGTCGCCATCAGACCTTGGCCGGCAACGATTCGCCGAGCAGGCCGGACGGGCGGAAGATCAGTACGAGCACCAGCACCGAAAACACCACGACGTTGCTCCACTGATCGGAGATCAGCTGCGTCGTCATCGCCTCGATCAAGCCGATCAAGAACCCGCCGAGCATCGCGCCCGTGATGTTGCCGATCCCGCCGAGAACGGCAGCCGTGAACGCCTTGAGGCCGGCGCCGAAGCCGTTGAAGAACCACGTCGACCCGTAGTACACGCCGGAAACGAAGCCCGCCGCGCCGGCGAGGGCCGAGCCGATCAGGAAGGTCAGGGCGATCGTGGTGTTGATGTCGATGCCCATCAGCTGCGCGGCGTCACGGTCTTGCGCGGTCGCGCGCATCGCCTTGCCCAGCTTCGTGCGGTATACGAACGCGCGGAGCACGATCATCAGCGCGATGGCGAGCACGACGACGAGAATCTGCTTGGTCGCGATCGTGACGAAGCCCACGTGCACGTCGGGGTTCGGGATCACGTCCGGAAACGGGATCGGGGAAGGACCATGCCAGTACTGCATCACGTTCTCGAGGATGAACGACATCCCGATCGCCGTGATCAGCGGCGCCAGGCGCGGTGCGTTGCGCAGCCGCCGGTACGCGAGGCGCTCGATGATCACGCCGACGAGCCCGCAGGCGATCATCGCCCCGAGCATCGTGACGACGACGACCACGATGAGCATCGGACCGGTCACGATCCCCGTCACACCGAGCAGCGTTAAGATGGCGAGCGAAAAGAACGTGCCGAGCGTGTACACATCGCCGTGCGCGAAGTTGATCAGTTCGATGATCCCGTAGATCATCGTGTACCCGAGCGCGATCAGCGCGTAGATGCCCCCGAGCGAGAGCCCGTTGATCAGTTGCTGAAGAAAGACGTCCAAGACTATTTGAGGACGAGCTGCGTGACCGTAACCGTCTTCCCACCGGCCAAAAGCCGCTTGAGCGTCAGGATTGGCGCCGTGGTATCGCCGTTCGCGTCAAAGCCGATCGGGCCGATCGGCGTCGGGAAATCGCGCGTCGACGCGATGTCTTTGAGCACGACGGCACGGCTGGGCATCTTGCCGCCGCTTTCTTTGAGCGCTTTTTCGATCGCGGCGATGATGATCTGTGTGGCCGCGAACGCGCTCGCGCTGTACGGACCGACGTCGCTCTTGAAGCGCGCCTTATAGTCGGCAACGAACTGCTTCGCCGAGGGCAGCTTGTCGGCGTCGGGCGCCGCGAAGCTGTAGTACACGTTCTCCGCCATCGGGCCGGCTTCTTTAACGAATTCCTCGGTGTCGCTGATGCCGTCGCCGCCCATGTACGGCGTGTTGGTCATGCCGACGTCGGCCATTTGCCGGCGCAGCAAGCCGCCGCCGGTGGAGGTGTTGCCGCCGAAGAACACTGCGTCGGGCGACGTGCTATGCACCTTGGTAAGCAGTGCCTTGAAGTCTTGCTGGTTTGCGGTGATGTGTTCGTGGCCCAGCGAAATGCCGCCGATTTTCTTGAACGAATCCTCGAAATGGTCGGCGAGCCCCTTGCCGTACGTCTCGTTGTCGTCGATGACGAACACTTTTTTGTAGCCGAGCTTCTGTGCGAACGTCGCGAGCGCGCCGCCCTGCCGGCTGTCCTTCGTGCACACGCGGAAGTAGGCGTTCGTGTCGGGGTGCGCGGTGCGCAATTTCTTTGCATCGTCGCCGACCGTCAAGCCGTCGTTGGTATTCGACGGCGAGATCTGCGCGAGTCCCGCATCGTTGGTCAGCGGAATCTCCGACTTCGCGACGTTGGAGTTGAACGGCCCGATCATCGCCATCACGGAACTATCCGCAATGAACGTTTTGACGTTCTGCGCGCCGGCCGCCGGGTCGTGTTTGCCTTGCACCGCATCATCGAGCAGGCTGGCCTCGAGCTTGTAGGTGCCGCCGGCAAAACCACGTTTGTTCGCCTGTTCGATCGCGAGAACGGCCCCGTTTTGCGTCGGCACGCCGATCGCCGCATCCGCCCCGCTGACCGGCAGATCGATCCCGATCCGCAAGGTCCCAAGGGAGGCCGCGTGAGCATTTGTACCGGCGAGAAGCGCAACGAGCACACTCGCGAAGCAAGCGCGCGATACATACGTCAACTGCATAGAACAAACTCCCAAGAAGGCGAACAGCGCAAGGTACGTCCGCGCACCCCCACCCCCCTTGCGCCGTATGGCCTAACCCCCGACGCGCTTGGGGGCTGCGCCGCAATCGCCCCTATCGGCGCTTAGTTTTCGTTGTAGAAGCAGCGGCCGCAGGTTTGGATGTAGCGGACGGTGCCTTCGATCGCGACTTGTTCGCCTTCGGTGATGCGGCTGCCGCGGTCGTCGATGCGGACGTTCATCGTTGCTTTGCGGCCGCAGGCGCAGATGTTCTTCAGTTCTTCGATGTCGTCGGCGAGGGTGAGCAGGTAGGCCGAGCCCGGGAACGGTTCGCCGAGGAAATCGCTGCGGATGCCGTAGCAGATGACCGGAATGTTCGCCACGTGCGCGAGTTTGTGCAGCTGGCGGACTTGTTCGGGATTGAGAAACTGCGCTTCGTCGATCAGCACGCAGGCGACCGGCTTCGCGGTCGTGGCGAGAAAATCGCGCATGCCTTCCTCGACGACTTGGTTGTCGTCGAGAAAGAGCTCCTTGCCGCCCTTGAGGCGGTCGTAGAAATTCGTCCAAGCCGTGAACGTCAGCCCTTTGCGCGACACGCCCAAACGCGACGCGATGTTCGCGTGACCGAAGCGGTTATCCAAATCCGACGTGAAGAGCACGACGTTCATGCCCTGCTCCTCGTAGTTGTGCGCGACTTGGAGCAGGGCCATGGACTTCCCGGCGTTCATCGCCGAGTAGCGGAAGTAGAGCTTCGCCAACCCTAGATCGTCGCCGGCCTGGGCGGCGTTCCCGCCGGAGTGCCGCTACCCGTGTCGGTAGAAGCCGGGCCGTGACGCGTCGGGCGGAACTTCTCTTCGATCGATGCGATGATAACGTAAAGCGTCGGCGTGATGAACAAGTTGAGGATACTCGAGCAGATCATCCCGCCGAACACCACGGTGCCGAGCGAGTTGCGCGCCGCGCTGCCCGCGCCCGTGGCGAAGACGAGCGGCGTTACGCCGAGAATGAACGCGATCGACGTCATGAGGATCGGTCGTAACCGGGTTTCCGCGGCACGTCGCGCCGCCTCGGGGATCGCCACGCCCGCCGCTCGCAGCTGGTTGGCGAACTCGACGATCAGAATGGCGTTCTTGCTCGCGAGGCCGATCAGCATGACGTAACCGACCTGCCCGAACACGTCCGACACCATGCCGCCGCGCAGCTTGAGGCCGATGAACGCACCGAGAAGCGCGAGTGGCACCGCCAGCAAGATGATCAGCGGATCGGCAAACGACTCGTACTGCGCCGCCAGCACGAGGAACACGAACACGATGCCGAGCGCAAAGATGAGCGCCGCGGCGCCGCCGCTCTCGACTTCTTCGAGCGAGATCCCGCTCCACTCGTAAGCGAGACCCGCCGGCAGATGCGACGCGAAACCGGCCATCGTGTTGAGCGCCTCGCCGGAACCGTGGCCGGGTGCCGGTCCGCCCGATATCGAGACCGATCGATAGAGGTTGTAATGCGTGATGGTCGGCGCCGCTTGAATCTTTTGGATCTGCACGAGACCGCTGAGCGGAATCGGCGCGGTCGGCGTCGGGATCCCGTTCACCGTCGTCGATCCGTTGACGAAGATGTTCTGCAGATCTTGAATGCGCGAACGATACGGCTGATCGGCCTGCACGTACACGCGATACGACCGGCCGGCCATGTCGAAGTCGTTGACGTAGACCGATCCGAGATACACCTGCATCGTGTTGTAGATGTCGGCCACGTTCACGCCGAGGCTCTGCGCCTTGTTGCGATCGACATCGACGTTGATCACGGGCGAATTATTGGTGAACAGCGTGTAGACGCCCGCGAGGCCGCTGTGCGGCGCGTAGGCCTGTCCGATCACTTGATACGCGGCGCCGAGCAACGGTGCGAGGCCCAAGCCGTTGCGATCCTCGAGTTCGAAATCGAAACCGCCTTGGAAACCGAGTCCCGGGATCGCCGGCGGATTGACCGCGAACGCCTGGATGCCCATCGGATTGAGATAGAGCTGCGGACCGAGCCGTGCCAGGACCGAATCGAGATCGTGCTCGGATCCGTTGCGCTGGTCCCACGGCTTGAGCAGCACGAACATGAGGATCTTGTTCGAACCGGTTCCGGTAAAGCTGAAGCCGGCGATGTCGAAGACGTTGAGGATCTCGGGCTGGCGCTTGAGGATCCCCTCGAGCATGCGCTGCACTTTGTGCGTGTAGTCGATCGATCCGCCCTCGGGCGCTTGCGCACTGACGAGGAAGTAGCCCTGATCTTCGGCCGGGATGAAGCCGGTCGGCGTAGTCACGAAGAACAGGCCCGTGATCGCCAGCAGCACGGCGAAACACGCAAACGTGATGGCCGGCCGGCGCAGCACGTTGGGCAGCACGCGATGGTAGCCGCTGCGCGTAGCATCGATCGCGCGATTGACGGGTTTGAACAAGGGCGACTTCTTGTCGGTCTTGATGTTGCCGAGGAAGATCGACGAGAGCACCGGCGTCAGCGTCAGCGCGTTGAAGAGCGAGATCGTGATCGAACACGCGATCGTCAGCGCGAACTGTTTGTAGAGCTGACCGGTCGTGCCCGGAAAGAACGCCACGGGAACGAACACGGCAAGCAGCACGAGCGATGACGCAAGCACGGCGCCCGAGATCTCGGCCATCGCTTCGCGCGCACCCTCGAACGGGTCCATGCCCTTCTCTTGGATGAAGCGCGCGATGTTCTCGATCACCACGATCGCGTCGTCGACGACGAGACCAGTGGCCAGCGTGAGACCGAAGAGCGTGAGCGTGTTGATCGAGAAGCCGAGCACCTTCATCAAGAAGAACGTGCCGAGCAGCGAGATCGGGATCGTCAGCGCCGGGATCAGCGTGGTCCGCCAATCTTGCAAGAACAAGAAGATAACGAGCACGACGAGCGCGATCGCGATCAGCAGCGTAACGATGACTTCTTTGATCGACTCGCTCACGTAGAGCGTCGTATCGAAAGCGACGTTGAAGTGCATGCCGGCCGGAAACTTCGAGGAGAGCCGCGTCAGGGTCGCGATGACTTGCTGCGACACTTGCAGCGCGTTGCCGCTCGGCAATTGCAGAATACCGATACCGACGGCGTCCTTGCCGTTGTACCAGATGCTGCCGGAGTAGTCTTCCGCACCTAGTTCGACGCGGCCGACATCGTTGACCGTCACGTATCCGCCGTCGGGCGTGGCGCGCAGGATGATGTCGCCGAAGCCCTTCGGGTCGTGCAGACGTCCGTTCGAACGGACGGTGTACTCGTACGGCTGCGAGCCGTTCGTGGGCGGCGCGCCGATCGATCCGGCCGCAACTTGAATATTCTGATTGGTCAGCGCGGTGACGACATCGCCCGCGGTCAGGCCGTTGTCGGCCAGACGCTTGGGATCGACCCACAGGCGCATCGCGTACTTGCGTTCGCCGAATACCTGCACGCCGCTCACACCGGGAATGCGCTGCAGATCGTTGACGACGTTGTTTTCGAGGTAGTTCGAGATCTTCTCGTTCGTCAGGCTCGGATCGTCGGACGTGATGCCGATGCCCATCACGAACGTGCCGTTATTCTTCGAAACCGCGACGCCGGTCAGCTTGACCTCGTTCGGCAGCCGCCCTTGCGCGAGGTTGACCGCGTTCTGCACGTCGTTGGCGGCCTGGTCGAGATCGCGGTCGAGGTTGAACGTGGCGGTGATCGTCGACCCGCCTTGGTTCGTCGACTGCGATGAGATGTAGCGCAGACCTTGCACGCCGTTGATCGCCTGCTCGAGCGGCGTGGTCACGCTGGCCTCGACCGCTTCGGCGCTCGCGCCGGTGTAGGTCGCCGCCACCGTCACCGTGGGCGGCGCGATGTTGGGGAACTGCGCGATCGGCAGCGTGGGGATGGCCACGACGCCGAGAAGCAAGATGACGAGCGCGCATACCGTCGCAAAGACGGGACGCCGCAGAAAGAAGTCGATCACGTTGGACTCGACTCTGGGAAAGCGCTTAGGGTTGCTTTCAGCCGCTCGCCCGGGCGCGAATTTCCCCGACGACGCGGCCCGCAACATTGCGGACCGGTGGACGCGCATGCGCGCCGAGCGCGTCAGCGGCGGCTCCCTCGAGCGCACGCAGCCCAGCGAGCAGCGCCAGGGTGGCCGGTGCCGCCGCGCGCGCCGCACCATCGACGACTTTCACCACGAGACCCGTCCCCGTGGCTAGCAGGGCGCTCGCGTGAACGCCTTCGGCACCGCCCTTCGCGATGATCGCGCCGCCGCTGACCTGCATGAGGCCGGTGTCGAAGCGCCCGGTACCCGAGACCATCCACGGATCGCCGGCCATTGCATCGCGCACGGTGAGCAGCGCGG